>JAESFG010000294.1_pt1 | contig 97490 bp, 79 predicted proteins | sample 9269371 | NCBI WGS metagenome assembly JAESFG01 (sample SAMN14506227, study PRJNA617093) | algae metagenome | isolation source: Aetokthonos hydrillicola CCALA 1050 (B3-Florida) and co-occurring... | place: USA: South Carolina | collected 2013-01-01
CCGGCACCCCGCAAGGTCGGCTCAATGAGCTGCTGCCTTGGGAATGGAAGAGAACCCCTGTTCAGTCTGCGGCGTGATAGGGCCACCGCCCCACGCGATCATCCCGCGGCCTTCACCGGACGGTTACCCCGCTCGACGCCGAGCGCGAAAAGCTCCGCATGGCGGGTTATAGCGATACCGAAATCAGCCAGATTCTGGTGGCGCGCGCGCTGAATTCTTCAGGACCCGGAACGCATACGAGCGCGTTCCAGGGTGCACTCTCCAACACCGTTAGTTCAGTCGTAGCCATTGGCAGCTACGCGCGAAATACGGTCTTCACGCTTAAGAATGATCTTGTGGTCATATTCGACCACACGGCCCAAGCTTCGTCCCGCATTGGTGCTGCGATCATGCTGGTCTTCAAGCTGGCCGTTATATCGGTGCTCGCCTTTGCTGGCTGGCAGGAATGGCGACAGCACATCATCAGCGCGACTGAAATTGCAGAATCGCAAGTACGAAAGATCAGGGCTGAAGAGTGCATCGCTCGCGTTGAATCCGCTGCAAAGAACATGCGTGCCTCGGATGTTTTAAATGGGATATACCAAGGCAACGACGAATTAGCACGCGACTGTGATCCGAATTACGCCCATCGTAAAGCGATGGAAGCCGAGTGCAGCAAGAAATTCAATGTGCTTCTCGACGTCATTTCCACAATGCCTGCAGACGAATTCAAGGCGAAACTTGCGGATCACAAAAGCACCTGTTCCATTTCGGATGCGGACCGGGCGACGGCAAAACTCAAATTCGAAGCCCACGAACGAGAGCAAAAGAAGACGGTCGCTGAACTCGTTGCACGAATGCAGGCCGCCACCAAGGCGGAGGAACATTATGTCGCTGGACGTTACGAGGAAGCCTACAAGATCGCGAACGACAATATGATTGCAACAGAAGCTTTTGAGACCAGACTAAAGCAAGAGCCCAGTGATCTTACGGCGATCGATTTGTCTCAGCTCTCATGGTATGCGCTGTGTGCGCATGAGTTTAAGCGGGCGTTGGATGCTTCCGAGCGCTCACTCAAGATCAAACCAAGACTTGGGCCTGAAACCAATCGTGCTCATGCTCTTATGCTCCTCGGACGGCTAGACGAAGCTAAAGTGATTTATCTCGCCCATAAGGGCAAACCGGTGAACGACACGACTTGGGATAAGCTCATTCTCGGAGATTTTGGCAAACTTCGTAAGGCCGGCATCACGCATCCGATGATGGCCAAAATAGAGGAGGAATTGGCGAGTGCATCGGCAGAACCAGTCCCGAATACTCGCGGACCGGCGGCGCTGTCGCAACCAGTCTTGGCGCGCTCCTCAACGCCGCAAAACCCCAGGTTGGCCGTATCAAGCGATCAGCTTACTTTACGGAAGGCGGCGGACAAGACAGCTGAAGCAATTGTTCTGCTTAACAAGGGTGCGCAGGTCGAAGTGCTAGCGACCGATACGAATGGATGGTCGCAGGTTCAGCTTTCTGACGCAGGCACGAGCGTGACCGGCTACGTCAATGGCAGATACTTAACTCAAGATTTGAGTGCGTCGCCAAAACCGGTCATTCTTACAGAACCTCCGAATTTTGATAAGCCTGCGTTCTGCGGGCATGAAACCAAACCAATTGAACTGGTGGTCTGTTCGAACGAGGATCTCGCATACCTGGATGGAGCTATGGGAAAGGTTTATCAGATACTTCTCGCGAAGGATCAGGACCCTAACGCATTGACCCGCAGCCAAACGCAATGGACGAACGAGCGGCGGCGCAACTGCAACATACCTTCAACTGGACGGCTAGCGGGACCCATTACATCGAACATGATTCAGTGCGTGATGAGCATGACGGCGGCAAGAGCGCGCGATCTTCGCGCAGGTCGGTATTGAAACATACTTACGGCTGCCAGATTCGTTTGGTTGCTGCCATCCCACGCGCAAAATCAACGATGGTTGGTGCTGCATTTCTGCGCTTTGTGGGTTATCGGGTAGAGCATTTGCCAAACAACTTAAAAGAGAGCAGACTGTTGTCCTCTTTCGGGCCGCGGGGTGGAGCAGTCTGGTAGCTCGCAAGGCTCATAACCTTGAGGTCAGTGGTTCAAATCCGCTCCCCGCAACCAGCCGCCACATGAGGAGTGCTTTGTCTCTAGCATTGAGCCATGAGCGACGTTGAGCAGCATATATTGCAGGCCTTTTTTGAAACGATAATCGCGATCGGGCAGCCAGTGAATAGCTCCATCAGCGATACCAAACTTATCAAAGATACCCGAAATAAATTGAGAGTGGCTCTGCGCGATGTGGAGCACAAATGTACTTGTAGCAAGCGAACTTGGGGTGGTCCCTGTGAGGTTTGCCAAGCGAGTGATCGCAGATTGGTAATTTTGAGAAATTTTTTCCGAAACCTCCGCGATGCAAAAAAGAATGGTCTGACCGCACCAGCGATTCAAGACTTTATCGAAAACGCTAAGCGCCAGCTTTGCTGCTTGTCTCGGCAAGGCTTAGGGAAGGCGAACAGTAAAGTGTCCCCCAACCAACAAGGCTCCGCATACTAAGCCGCTCTCGATAGCTCTCCTCGGAACACGCGATCTTCGCGCGGGTCGGTATTGAGTGCCCAATTGCTGAGTACGGAGACCGAAATCACGTTCATGCAGTCCTGCGATCGATCAGGGGATGCCGGGGTCGGTCTATACGTAGACACGTAAAGATTAAGGCAAGTTCGCAATCGAAGAAAGAATGCCAAAGGCTGGATGACCACAATAGTGAATGAATACAGCAATTCCTTTTGCCTTGTCCGGCAGCGCAAGTTGAGATAGAACAAACAATGAACCACGACCGCAATGCTACGTCCATGTGGATGGCGATTCTGCCATCTGCTTAAGCTCTGGTGTCTCGGCCGTTCTATGCGTCACAGTCTTGATCCGCACACCTTGGCCGAACCACGATGGTAGTTCTTACTCTAAAAGCGAAAGACGATCACCTTCAGAAAGTCGCGAGCACACGCGATTTCATCAAAGCCATATCGGAATTCGTATGGAACGCGCTCGACGCGGACGCCTCTACAACAAGCGTCGATCTAACGCGCAATATGCTCGGAGGACTCGAAGGCATTGTCATTCGTGACAACGGCACCGGTATCACTAAGGCCCGGGCCGAGCACGACTTCGAAAGTCTCGGCGAATCCTGGAAACTACATACGGCCCGGACGCCGATGCTCAGTCGCGCAATCCATGGCAAAGAAGGACAGGGTCGTCTTCGGTTTTTTTCGCTCGCGCAACGTGCAGTCTGGCAAACCGTCTACAGGGAGAACGGTAAGCACTACCGGTTGAGAATTGAGATCAATGCTGGTCAACTTTCGTCCAGCTCTGTTTCCGAACCAGAGGAAGTACCAGCGGAAACACCGACCGGCACGACGGTCGAACTCGCCCCACTAAAAGAGACGTTTGATTGGTTGACGAGCGAAGAGGCGCGATCTGAATTCGAGTCTGTCTTCGCCCCCTATATTCTTCAGTACCCGAAAACCGAGATTTCCTATGACGGTCATCCGGTGGACCCCGCGCGGACGATCGAGCATTCTCATCAGTTCCAGACTCAACCGATCATCTGTCCCGGCCGTGTTGTGCGTGACCTCATGTTACGTGTGATCGAATGGAAGCCGCGGATCACTGGCCGGAAAATTTACTTCGGCGGCGAAAGCGGCGTAGTGCTGGGATCGCTTCCCGCGAATGTCACGGCGCCGGGCTTCGAGTTTTCTGCCTATGCTTACTCGCCGTTTTTCAATGAAATTGCTAAAGCTAACCTTTTGGAATTTGAAGGAGGACTCACTGATCCTGATTTTGCTCGCGTCCTTGAGTATGTCCGCGATCAACTGACCGACTATTTTCGAGAACGTCAGGCCGAAAAGTCAGGGGAGTTGATCCAGGATTTAAAGGACGCCGGGGTCTACCCGTATGAAGGTGATCCGAGGGATGAGATTGAGCGGCGCGAGAGACAGGTCTTCGACATTGCTACCCACGCGGCGGTTTCCTATTCGAAGGATTTTAAGAAAGCCGACAATCCGCTGAAAAAAATTGCGCTTGGACTTCTTAAAGAGGCGTTGAGTAATAATCCAGAGTCGATCACGCGCATACTAAAGGCGGTCTTCAATCTGCCGAAGGTCCGGCAGGACGAATTCTCACAGCTGCTCGATAAAACCGAACTGGGCAACATCATCGGTGCGTCTAGCCTGGTCGCGAACCGGATTGTCGCGTTGAAAGTTCTTCGTGAAGTCGTGTTTACACCGAAGCACCGCAGCACTATCAAGGAGCGCGGCGAGCTCGACATGCTGATCCGCGACAATACCTGGATATTCGGCGAGGGCTTCCATCTCACTATGCATGAGGCGGGACTTACCCAAATCATGGACCGGGTCTCGGAGCAGATCGCCACCAAGCGCGTCAGAGGCACGCCGGTAAGGAAGCTAGACGGCAAAATTGGCCGCATCGATTCTTTTATGGGCCGAGTGGTCCCGAATGAGAACCCAGACCATCGTGAATATCTTTTGATCGAGTTGAAAAAGCCGTCGATTAAGATCAGCCGGAAAGAAACCGATCAGGTGGAGGATTACGTAAACGCAATTCTCGCGCAGCCGGATTTCATCAATACGTCCACGCAGTGGAATTTCTATCTTGTGACAAGCGAGTATGACGACGCCACCAGACAGCGCATCACGCAGGAAAACCGCCCCATCGGCCTGCTCATAGACAAGCCCAATCACAAGGTTTGGGTTAAATCGTGGGCCGAACTTATCCGTGACTGCGAAGCACGCCTCAAATTCGTTCAGGACAAGCTTATGATCGAGGTAACTACTGACGAAATTCAGGAACGTATCGCGCGGCTTAAGGCATCGGTATTGAAAAGTCATGAGGTCGATAAGATTGAACCGCCGATTAATTCCAACAAAGTTGAGGGGAAAAAGCGCAATAAGGAGGCTAGGAGAACGAAGCGCTAGCAGTCCGCCCAAGCCGTGCCGACCTGAGACCTTTAGCGCCAAGTCCAAGCTTAAATATCCCTAGCGGCACGGACATTGAAACGCGCAGCATGACCATGCGAAGCTGAATGAACTCTTTTGGAGCCTTGATTTGTTCGAACTCTTTTCCAGACTTGTCAGGCGAGACGACCGCAGGACGGAAGCCGAGATACAGGCCGATGTCCGGCAATTCATTCTATCGGCACCTTTTGAGCTCGAAGAAGGCGATCTTTCGGTTGTCGCACTCGAGTCTTCCGTTGGAGACCGAAGGCGTATCGACGTGGAGGTCGGGTCGACCGTAATCGAGGTTAAGCGCGATCTTCGCCGCGAGCGGGTGAAGCGCGAAGCGGAAGAGCAACTTGCTGGATACGTCGAATTCCGGATGAACCAGACCGGCTTGCGCTATGTTGGCGTTCTTACCGACGGGACGGAGTGGATTTGCTACGATCTTGTTTCTGGTCACCTGCGACAGGTTTCGTTCGTCGTGCTCGGAGACACGCCGAATGACGTTGATCGGCTTATCGTTTGGCTCGAAGGAGTCCTTGCCACCGCGCAGCACATCGCGCCCACCGCGCTCAATATTGAAACCAGGCTGGGTGCCGGCAGCAGCGCCTATGCCCTCGATCGCGCGACGCTGTCCTCGCTGTATGAACGCAATCGGGAGAGCCCTACCGTTCGCATGAAACGGACGCTCTGGTCGCGCCTGCTGACCTCTGCGTTGGGCACCCAGTTTGATGATACTGATAGTCTCTTCATTGAACACACCCTGCTTGTAAATACGGCGGAGATCATCGCGCATGCTGTGCTCGGCTTGCCGGTGGAATCGGTAAGCCCGGCCGCGCTTCTTGCGGGCGATAAGTTTGATGAATCGGGGATTCACGGTGTTGTTGAACCCGATTTTTTTGATTGGGTCATCGAGATTGAAGGCGGTGAGACATTTATTCGTACCCTCGCAAAACGTCTTGACCGTTTTCAATGGACCGCGGTTGAGCAGGATGTTCTCAAAGTTCTCTACGAAAGCATCATCGGTGCGGAAACGCGAAAGCGGCTCGGAGAGTATTATACGCCTGACTGGCTCGCCGACGTCATTGTTGCAGAGACCGTAACTGATCCCCTGAAATCGCGGGTGCTTGACGCCGCTTGCGGCTCAGGAACGTTTCTCTTTCATGCTATTCGATTGTTCCTTGCCGAGGGAGAGAAAGAAGGCCTGCAGGTCGGAGAGCTTATTGAACGGGTAACACGACAAGTTATCGGCATGGATTTGCACCCAGTTGCCGTGACGCTTGCGCGTGTTACCTATCTGCTCGCCATCGGACGGGAGCGATTGCTCGACCCCAAGCGCGGTGTGATCCAGATTCCCGTCTATCTCGGTGATTCCGTTCAATGGCAGGAGCAGAACAGTGATCTCTGGGCCGCTGGAAATCTCGTTATTCGCGCCGATGATAACCGTGAACTGTTCGGCTCCGAGTTGTCCTTCCCCGACGGTTTGCTGGATGACGCTGGCAGCTTCGATCAACTCGTCGATGAACTTGCCGATCGCGCCTCCAAGCGGAGGCCGGGAGCGGCCGTGCCTTCCCTTAATGCAGTTTTTTCCCGACTAGCCATTCAGGAGAAGTATAGGCCGACAATCTCAAGCACTTTCAAGACAATGTGCCGGCTTCACGATGAGGGGCGCGATCATATCTGGGGCTACTACATTCGAAATCTAGCACGGCCCTTGTGGCTGTCGCGGGAGCGCAATCGCGTAGACGTCCTTATCGGAAATCCGCCCTGGCTGGCGTACCGCCACATGACGCCGGATATGCAGAAGGCGTTCCGCGTGATGTCCAAGCTCGCGGCTTATGGGCCGGTGCGGAAATCGCTACTCATCAGGATTTGTCCGGCTTATTCGTGGTTCGGGCTTGCGAATTGTATCTGCGCAAGGGCGGACGCTTTGGTCTAGTATTGCCAAACGCGGCCATCGACCGCGAACATTATGCTGGCTTCCGTAGCGGCCATTACGGCGGCCGATCCGGCGAAGTCGCAATAGCTTTCGATCCGTCCTGGGATCTTCGCCGATTGAGGCCGCATTTCTTCCCACGCGCTGCCAGCGTCGTTTTTGGCACAAGGATGGATCTTCGCCATCAATCGGGCGAAAGCGAGGGGGACTGGGCGGGAAAGAAGATGCCTGACGAGGTTGAAATTTGGACCGGTCGCTTGAAAACGCCAAACGCGCCTTGGTCTGAAGCTTCGGGATGGCTGACACGGCGCACAGGCAAAGTGCAGCATGTCGGGCAACTTACAAAATCGCCTTACGCTCCTGCCTTCACGCAGGGAGCCACGTTTACCCCACGCTTTGCTTTTGTTGTCGAGCGACGCGAAGCAAGCTCACTTGGATTGCCAAAGGGACGGATTGCAGTCCAGTCGTCGCGTAGCGTCCAAGAGAAAAAGCCTTGGAAAGATTTGCCAACCATCTCGGATGTTATCGAATCTAAGTTTGTTCGTCCATTCTATACGGGCGAAACGATCTTTCCGTATCGAACTGGCACGCCGCAACTTGCCGTAATTCCGTGCAGTAAGAGCGACTTAATGGGCCCTTCGCAAATTGAAATGCATCCCGGCCTGCATCACTGGTGGCAAAAAGCTGAGAGTTACTGGATGGAGCATCGATCCAGCGAACGTCTCTCGCTAGCCGAGCGACTTGATTATCAGGCCACACTATCTAAACAGCTCCCAATTCCTCCGCTCCGAATAGTATATAATCGCGCTGGGATGCATCTGGCAGCTGCGAAGATAGTGGATCGTCGAGCGCTAATAGCAAATGGCCTGTACTGGGCAGCCGTCCGTTCGTTGGACGAGGCGGACTATCTTTGCGCCATCATAAACGCGCCGGTTACCACAGAGCTTGTCCGTCCATTCATGTCATACGGGAAAGACGAGCGCGATATTCATAAGCACATTTGGGAAGTCCCTATCCCTCTTTTCGACGAAGCGAATCCCGTGCACAGGCGCTTGGCCGAACTTGCGAAGGCAGCCGAGCAAACCGCTGCGCAATTTACTCTAAATTCCGAGCTCCATTTCGCAGCAAGCCGCCGACACATCAGGGAAGCTTTGATGGCGACGGAAGTGGGCCAAGAGATCAATGAGATTGTGTTTGAGCTTATCGGATAGGCGGTCGCTTTTTGGCATTCGCATCATGATCGGCATCCATGTCTCCCTGTGAGGTCTGCCAGGCGAGCGATCGCAGATTGGTACTTTTGAGAAATTTTTTCAGAAACCTGCGTGATGCAAAAAAGCACGGCTTGGATGCACTACAGATCCAAGACTTCATCGAAAACACCAAGAGGCAACTTATCTAGCTTCTCTTGAGGCCGGACCGATTGGCCGAGTGAATTGGGACGAACCTTCAAGGATAAGCACTGAAACCATCAGTTAGCGACTTGTTAATCAACTTGAGCGAAGATACGCTTTGCGCCGATTCGAGAAAGTCATGCTAGGGCTTCTCAGAGGGCTCCTACAAAGCCCGCAAGCGCTCCAATGGCCTATTTCCCAAATGCCGAACTCGTCCAGAACCGTCTTTTCGAGGCGCGACGAAGGATTTCTAGCACAATTTTTAGCACAAAATTATCACAAGAAGAAATACAGCAGTAATTACATATATTTAGAATAGGCTACACAGGCTCATAACCTGAAGGTCATAGGTTCAAATCCTATCCCCGCAACCACTGATACCGACACTCCCGTAGCCTCCAAGGCTGCGGGAGTTTTCGTTTGAGCTCCCTTGTCCGCATTGCGAGCCGCCGTCCAGCTCAGGACAGTGCCCAGCTCCCCATAAAGCGTGGCATCGATCTGCCCGCGCTTGGCGCCCGGGCGGAGCACGATGCGCTCGATCAGGCCACGCAGGGCCTGCGCGGCCTCGGCCCGATCTTCCGGACGGTTCAGGGCCTCGGTCAAGTGCGCGACCTTCTTGGCATAAAGCTGCGCCGCGCTCGGCAGCATGTCCGGGGTGTCGGCGGGGGCATCGGCGAGCTGGGCCGTGAGCTCTGCCTTGCGTGCTTCTAGCGCGTCCATCGCTGCGATCATCGAGCGCTGGAATAGCCCCTCCTTGACCGCTTCGACGATCCCCTGGATCTGCTTTTCGACCTTCGCCAGCTCCGCGCGCCAAGCATCGCCGCTCGCCCGCCGTTCTCGGTTCAGCCGGTTCATCTCCTCGGCATAGGCGCGCATGGCTTGGGCAACCACGTCGGGCGCCAGCAGCCGATCCTTCAGCCCGTCCAGGACACGGCGCTCGAGCGCGCTCCGCGCCAAGGTGCGTCCGTTCGAGCAGGAACCGTTGCTCACATGAGCCGAGCAGACGAAACGATCCGCGCCCCGCAGCGTGTATGGGCCGTCGCAACAGCCGCAGAAGACGAGCCCGGAGAACAGCGACTTGGGACGCCGAGCGCTGTTGATGCGATTGTTCGAATGGTGCTCGCGGATTGCAGCGGTCACATTAACGTACTTCTCCGCAATCTCCTTCTGCTTCGCCTTTCAAACGCCCCCGTCGCGGGTCGCAACAGTTTCACCGAAGGACAAGCCAAATCAAAGATCGAGGATGCGGGCTTTACCGGCGTCTCCGAATTGAAGAAGGACGACAATGGCGTCTGGCGCGGCAAGGCCAATAAAGGCGGGACAGCCACTTCGGTAAGCGTTGATTTCCAAGGCAACGTGAACACGGCCAAGTAAGGAATATTTAGCATGACGGTTACAATTTCGCGTCTCTACGATAGCCACAACGATGCTCAGCAAGCTGTTCAGCGGCTCGAATCCGCAGGCGTGCCGCACTCGGACATCAGCATCGTCGCCAATAATTCAGACAACTGGTTCAACGCCGACAAAAAAGTCGACCGCGACCGCGACGGCGTCGACGATCGCGCCGAAGGTGCCGGGAAGGGCGCCGGGATTGGTGCGGGTGTAGGTGGCGCTGCCGGTTTGCTTGCCGGGCTTGGCTTGTTGGCGATCCCCGGCCTCGGGCCCGTTGTCGCAGCGGGTTGGCTGGCCGCGACCGCAGTCGGCGCGGCCGCTGGAGCAGCTACCGGCGGTATTGTGGGTGCGCTCACGGAGGCAGGCGTTTCGGCAGAGGACGCTCACTCTTACGCAGAAGGCGTCCGCCGCGGCGGCACGTTGGTGTCGGCGCGTGTCGCGGACGCCGACCAGTCCCGCCTTGATTCAATATTGAACGAGTCGGCCGTCAACCTGCGTGACCGGAGTGCTGCGTGGCAAAAGTCCGGGTGGAAATCGTTCGATCCGGCCAGCGCACCTTATGGGGCGGAGGAGGTTCGCAAAGAGCGGCAGTCATACGGCGGGACGCTGCGCTAAGGAAACATCGTGACGGCCCGCTTCGGCGGGCCGGCCCGCTTCGGCGGGCCGTCTTTTTTGGCGGCAAATTGAACCCGTCCGGACCAGCCAAGTACTTGAACTGACGACTGGGACATCCACATAACATCCACACAGATGGTGTATGGATGGTCAATTATGGTGGATAATGTACGGGAGCTTCGGCCACGGCCGCCCGAAACTGAAAAAGTCACGATCAACCTTGGTTACGTCGACTTGGGTCAGGTCGATCTGATGGTGCAGGAAGGGTTCTATTCGAACCGGACCGATTTCATCCGGACGGCGATCCGCAACCAGCTTGAACGGCACGCGGACGTCGTCAAGCAGTCGACCGTCCGAAAGAGTCTGGACCTGGGGCTGCGGACTTACAGCCGCGCGGATCTCGAAGCGGCGCAGCGCGCCGGCGAGGTACTGCACATCAACGTTCTCGGCCTGGCTACCATCGCCCACGACGTCACGCCCGACCTGGCCCGTGCCACCATTGCTTCGGTTTCGGTGCTCGGAGCTCTGCATGCCACTCCCGCGGTCAAGGCCGCTCTCGCCGACAGAACGAGGTAATGCGATGCTGGACCAGAACATAGTTCGCGAGGCCACGCGCCTCACGCGCGCGGGCCAATTGGCCGAGGCCACCGCCCTCCTGCAGCGTATGCTGCGGGGCGAGAGCGTAGCAGGAGCGTCCGGCGGCACCGCACGTGACGCGCCGGCGCGGCTCGAGCCACCGACCATCGAGCTCAAGGCCAGCGTCGTCGAAGAGAGGGAAGGCCGACAAACCACACGCAAAACGGCCGCTTTCGGGCGACACCGCAAACGCGTCGCGCCACTCGACGGCATGCGTGAGCTCTCCGGGCTTGATCTGCGCGGTCCGAGGACGCACCCGCCGCCCTCCACGAGGGATATCGCACCCGCGGACACAAGGTTCATCGCTGGCACTTTCTGCGGCGCGGCTGGAAGCCGCACCTACAAGCTTTTCGTCCCGAGCCGCACTCAAGGACAACTGTTTCCCCTGGTCGTCATGCTTCACGGCTGCACCCAGTCGCCAGATGACTTCGCGGCTGGCACCCGGATGAATTTCCTGGCGGAAGAACAGAACTGCTTCGTGGTCTATCCGGAGCAGCCCAGGGGGGCCAACCAGTCGAAATGCTGGAACTGGTTTCGCACGGGAGACCAGCAGCGGGACGGCGGCGAGCCATCACTGATCGCGGGCATCACCCGGCAGATCATGCGGAACTATCCGATAGATCCGAAGCGCGTCTACGTGGCGGGGTTGTCGGCGGGCGGGGCCGCCGCCGCCATCATGGCAGCGACGCATGCCGATCTGTATGCGGCCGTTGGAATTCACTCAGGCCTGGCGTGTGGCGCCGCACGTGACCTGCCCTCCGCGTTCGCCGCCATGCGGCAGGGTGGCGGAGAAATCGTGGATGGTGGCCCGTCCATACCGACCATCGTCTTCCATGGCGACCGCGACACCACCGTGCATCCGAAAAATGGAGACCGAATTGTCGAGCAGGCCGCCAAGGCGGCCAGAGCGAAAGCAAAAGTCATCGATGGACGAGTGCGTGACGGGCACGCCTATACCCGCACGATCCTGATCGACGGCGGCGGGCGCGTCGTCTCCGAGCAATGGAATGTTCATGGTGCCGGCCACGCCTGGTCGGGAGGCAGCCCGGCCGGCTCATATACGGATCCGCGAGGGCCGGACGCGACGAGGGAAATGCTGCGCTTCTTCCTCGATCATTCGCTCCCGCGTTGATGGGCTTACCTGCTAAGTCTTGTCCGGATCGGCTTGGCAGCCGATGTTACAATTGCCGCGCCGGCGGTCCATTCACTGTGCTGGATCTGTCCGCAGAACAAAGGAGTTGGGAAGAGCGCAAGACGAAGCGAAGCTAACATTTGGCTTGTTCGACTGACTTAGCGGAGGCACTTTAGCCCTAGCCGACGTGTGTGCAGCCATAGCCGACCTGTCTGCCCTTAAAATGCCGGTCGATAAAGCTGCTGTTGTTTGGCGCACGCTACGGCGGGACCGGCTGCCCGACTGTGGCTGATGCGGAAGCGGGCGAAGATTTCACCGACGCTTCTTCTGCCGCATCACTGGTTGTAATTGTGGCGACGACGTCAGCCGCCATCGTTTCAAGCAATGCGACTTCGTTCTCTTCCAAGGCACGGGTTCGGCGTCGAGAATGCAGAGCGCTCCAATAATCAGACCTCCGGCGGTGCGTAGCGGCGCGCCGGCATAAAAGCGCATGTTCCATGGCTCTATCGTCTCGTTATCGGCAAAGTGCGGGTCGCGCTCGATATCCGAAACCACGAGCGTCTCCTGGTCAGCCACAAAATAGTTGCAGATCGCGTGTTCGCGGTCCATCGGCAGCAACGTGCCTGTATCGTCGGTAATGGCATTTGGTAACTTGCCACTTTGTCCAACAAAGTATTCGCGGTCCTTATCGATGGTCGTAATTACGGCAAGGTCGGTGTTGAAAACGTCGGCCGCGCGTTTGGCCAGTGCATCGGCGAACAGGCCTCTCTGCCGATAGAGCATCGGCATCGAGCCGTGGTCCAGAAGCCGTACACCATCGAGAAGGTGGCGGCCGCTCTCGCCGAAATACTGGGCTTCTGATTTTGTGGTGAGGTACTGTTGCGCTACGTGCCGGAACGCTTCGGCGCAGTCCAGGAAGCGGCTCACCGATGCCGCTCAGGTCATGTTCGACCATTGGGTGTTAGGGACGAGAAGGCGGTGTTAGAGTGGGCGATTACCACGGTCGCGCTTCCAATTTTGTTGCTGGCGAACCACCTGAGCCTTCTGTCATGTCTGCTTCTGGCCCTTGGGGGGCGGTCGCTCCGCTTCGACCTTTGCGTCTGCGCGTTCGACCATGTCGATCATAGCACTCATGAACGAAAATCTTTAGCATGTCCGCAGGTTAGGAAACCATAGTCTCACGGGGTTTACTGGGTGACTTGCGCGGCCGAATCGGAAGGCACCTACAGGTCAGGCGAGTAATCCCTGAGCTTCTTGCGCAGTTCGTTCTTATGGGGGAAAGGCGTGCCCAGCTTCAGCGCCTGCCTGCGGACCGCGATGGTCGTGCGCCGCAACGCAGCCGCTGCCTTCATAGCAGAAGCGCTCTTCTTGATGAGTTCCTTGAGGCGAGCGTTGTCTTCGGCGGTCCAGGCCTTCATGTGGCTCATCGGATCGCACTCCGTTGTGACATGCCTGCACCAGCTTACTGCGAACCTTGCCAAGCGCAAGATGTTAACTTGCTTCACATTCCGCTCGTACCTAGCCTTTTCTTCATCCTACGGCGGTGGGGAAAATCGGATGGCTAGTTATCGCGTTTACCTTGTGGATGCTGACGGACATTTCTCTGACGTCATCGCGTTGGATTGCGCAAACGATGCTGAAGCAATTGAAGCGGCTAAAGCCGTGGCGAACGGTCAAAGCGCGGAACTTTGGCAGTTGGCACGGAAGGTCGCCGTGTTCCCGGACTCTAATATGACCCGCGATTGAACAAAATTGCGGCATAATCGTCTACCTGACGGAGTGCCGTGCGTATGGCCGAGGATAAAGACCGCAAGGAGCTTGAACAGCGTCTGGCACAAGCCAAGCGCATTGCAGCTGCGATGCTCGATCCGCTGACCCGCCAGCGACTGGAACGGTTGATTCAGGAGTTGGAAGAGCAATTGCGGTTGTCTGAATCGGACGATCAGTAATACAAACTCGGTGGCCTCACTAACCAGTCTATGGTTTTCGCATCGCAATCTCGACCTGATCTGCCAGAGAGTTTAGGTGAGCTGCTAACCGCTCAAACAGTTCGCGCTTGGCGTGGTCGGTAGCAAGATGGCAGATAAGACGACATTCCGCGGCATCGGTGCGAAGCTTTTCGAGGTGTCGCTGGTAATCTTCCATTACGCTACTGTGGCGATTGCAAATGGAACCGACAACACGGGTCCCTAACTTAAGGTAGGAGAACGCGCGTGGTCGGGGCTTTTTGACCCCCGGCGATATCGCACGTATCGTCTCATGCAAGAGGCGGTAGGTACGGCGGCGAGCGGCAAGTAAGCAGAACTGCTCGGTTGCAGTGCACTTAACCGCACTCCTGTTTGGGGGAGTGGTGTTTCAACAACTCTATCAATTTTGCACGTCATACGGCGGTCTGGTCTGGCTTATGCTTGCGTCAGATCTGTGGATCGCCCTCGCATATTTTGCCATCCCCGTAATTATGGCAGTCGTCCTTCGCCATCGGAGGGACGATATACCCTGCCCTTGGCTTTGGACGTTGTTTGTAACTTTCATCATTGCCTGCGGAATGACACACCTCGCGCATGCTTGGTCGTTCTTAACGGGCATCGAATATCTCGCTGCTCCCGTCGTCCTCGGGCTGGTCACAGCTACGGCTTCGGTTGGCACTGCAATTGCGTTCGCATTTGTATTGCCACAGATAAAGCACCTTCCCTCACCGAGGCAGCAGCGCGCCGTATTGGAAAAGGAAGTAGCATACAGAACAAAGGAGAAGGATCGGCTGATCCGCGAGATCAACCACCGGACGGGTAACCAGCTTCAAATTCTAGGGTCTCTTTTGCGGCTAGAGAGAAAAGCGGCTGATAACGATAAAACATTGGCATCGCTTGATCGGTTGGCGGACGAGGTTGAACGTATGAGCGAGAGACATCGGGCTCTTTCTACGGTCGATCATCTAGAGCCGGATCATCTGTTTGAAAATGTTGTTCCTGCAACGCAACATTCGGGTCTCGCTGCTGGGCAGCAGCGTTGACCTTGGACGGCGTATACTCCGCTCTTTGGCCCAGAGGCCAATCAGCGCGCGTGCGCTCAAAATGATGGCTTCGGAGGTTAAGCGGACCAAAGGTCTGTCGAATGAAATCGACGCGATTGACCCAAAGCGGAATTAGGCAGATTGACGCCTTTGAGTAAACCGCTTTTGAACCGATCAAAAAACATAGCGCACAAGTTCAGTCACCTTGTCCCCATCGCGTCGGCGCGTTGCGCCTCAGCAAGATCGACGGCGCTGATTACGACCAGTTCCATTGCGGTCCGCTGCTGTGGCGCACCGGGTACCATAATCATGGTAGCGATCCTGTGAAAACTCGCAAAAGACAAGCCCTCGATCATTGCCTCGTCGGTGATGACTTCGTAGTCACCCGCTGCGAGCTGTCGATCGATGCCCTTGAGCTGAAATGGGCGCTCGAAATGCACGGTTTCCCGCCGCGTGCGCGCTGTCATAATCGAGGTCCGCCGCATTTGCTCGAGACAACATCGCTCTCGATTTGTTGCGCCCAGCGGAGCAACGCATCTTGCTGGACACCAGCCGGCATGTCGCGAGCTTCTTTGCGGAGGCGTACTGCGCGCGCGGATGGTCTTTGATCAAAGCGATACACTTCGTTGAGAAGTTCTTGGTTCATGCACGTCACCACTGAGTTAGAGAGTGAGAATTGGCGCAAGCAAGTTAAGCAGGGCTGGCGTTAAACAGCATTGCCGTGGCAACGAGCAGCGCAAGAAAGATCGGAACCAGTACGGGAGGCACCAACCATTCACGAAGATTGAACGAGGAAGAGTCCGACATTTGACCGCCTTTGGTTGAGGCGGGAGCACAAGTGCTCTCAGTCACCGATAACAGCCTAGGGGCGGGCGGCGATCATTCTCTATAGACCCATCCAGTTCGGATAGCCAGAAGTCAATTAGGCGTCGCGCCCTGCGGCAGGCTCCGTATTGCGGTTGCTCAGCTTTAATTTTCATTTGGGGCTAGCTTGGTGAGGGAACAATCTCCACATTGCAGAGATCACCGCACCGCCTGTGGCACCTATCGGTGATGGAAACGCCCGATTGCGCTCCGCCTCCCACGCACCGAGGAGCAGAGCCATGCGAAACACCGCCAAGCAAACCCGAACGTTAAATCAGCGTCTTACAGACCATGTCGAGCGCTTGCGCAGTGAGGCCTTAGCAACGCCACATGGCTCTGCGCGCGAGCGGCTGGTCCTGTTGGCCAAAGAGGCAGAAACAGCTTGTCAAATTGAGGCTTGGCTTTCATCTCCCGGCCTTCAGGCGCCACAGTGACTGTCGCAAAGCCCGTTGACGAATATGCTCACGGCATGGCCCCGCACGATGCCCTCAGATTTCGCCAACAAGCCCGGGACGCGCTAGACCGAGCTGAGGCCGCAACCAAATCGATCGACATCAAGGCGTGGCTGCTAGTCGCTGAGGATTGGCTCAAAATGGCAGAGGCGGTCGAAGCTGGGCATGAGAAGACCGCTTGCGCCAAAGGTCTTACGAATTGATTTAAAACACGGCAACAAGTCCGCTTTTGGCCGATTGTGTTGCAAAAGTCGAAAGTTGCAGGGCTCAAGATTTTTCGCGAAAACACTAGGCAGCGAGCGAATCTGGTTCGTATAACCTCAATCGCATTACCGAAGTCGTCTGCGAATGTTGCGTGAGCACGTGAGGTCCCTCACATCTTGTACGCGAAGGTCGCGCCCACAGCCCGCAGAATTGTGGTCATCGCCGAAAATCGAGTTTTGCAACACAATCGGCCCAATGCCGACTTTGTTTATCGCTCCGTCCAAGGCCCGCTTGTGCCGGTAGCGGCCGTATCAATGGTCGGCTGGCTTTAGCGTCATCTTTTGCAGACAAGCCAGAGCTTCATCGGCCCTGTCAGGGGGCACAAACAGGTGATCGTGGTAAAACGCCGAGACCGCATTCACGCTTATTCCGGCTTCAGCGAGCCGTGTGCTGATCGCTGCCAGAAAACCGACAGCCTCAAGCGAGGAATGAACGGTCAGAGTAATCAGACGCGATACAAACTGGTAAGCCAGACCCAGGCTTTCGGCTTCCTCCCTCCGGAGGATAAGTGTCGTCCCCTCACGCTCATGGAAAGTAAGAAGCGGCCTGGTCGGCGCTGGAATTTCTGTGTCTTCCGAAATTGTACAAAATACGAAAATGCCTGGCTGCATTTCCGGTTTCATGCCGGTCAAGAGTGCCTGAAGATCGAGTTCGCTCGCCATTTGCAATTGAGCCGCCGCTGTTTGGTTTTAGAGTTTACAGCCGCACTAGGCCCAGACAAGAGGATGTCCGCAGCTGGCCCTGAGCTGTCTGTTAGGGCAGGGCAGAGCACGTCTGCTCTGCCCCCCAAAGTCAGACGTCGACCTGTTCTGCTATCGCGAGCGCGTCGTCGACCTTTATGCCGAGATATCGAACGGTGCTCTCAATCTCGGTATGCCCGAGAAGGAGCTGTACGGCTCGCAGGTTGCCGGTACGTCGATAGATCAAGGTTGCTTTGGTCCGACGAAGGGAATGCGTGCCGAAAAAGTGCGGGTCCAGCCCGATGTCGGCGAGCCAGCGCGATAGGAGGCGGGCATACTGACGCGTCGTCACATGACCGCTCGGCCGCCTGCCCGCGAACAGGTATTCACCGGACTTCTTGCCCTTCATCCGCACGTAATCGTCGATTGCCTGCCGAGTCGATTCCGTCAGTTCGAACTTGACTCGGCCGGTCTTCTTTTGTCGGACGGTCGCGCGGTCGGCCGCATACCCGCCCGGCGCCAGATCATCGACTTTCAAGGCTACGACGTCGCAGCCGCGCAGTTCGCTATCGATGGCGACATTGAACAGCGCTAGCATTCGGTCTTGGCGGCGCTTCCGCCAGCTGCTTGGCCGAATTGGGTGCTCGGCAACCATGACCGGCCACGCGTCGCAGCCAAGTGTGGGCAGGCCCAGGCCCGCGTCGCAGCGATGCTGCTGCTGACGCTCCGCGGCACGCCCACCCTCTACTACGGAGACGAGTTGGGCTTGAGCGATGTCGCGATCCCGTCCGCCCTGGTTCAGGATCCGCGCGGGCTGCGCGAGCCGGCCCTCGCCTTGAGCCGCGATCCGGTCCGCACGCCGATGTCGTGGGACGGGAGCGAGAATGCCGGCTTCACCACGGCTAAGCCGTGGCTGCCGCTCAATGTCGACTGGCCTATTCGCAACGTTGCACGGATGGCGCAGGAGCCTCATTCAATCCTGGCGCTTTATCGCCGATTGCTGGCGGCCAGGCGCGCGCATCCGGCATTGGCGATCGGCGACTTCGCGCTGATGGACGCGGAGGGCGATGTAGTCGCCTATGAGCGTCGACACGTCGCCGAGCGCTTGATCGTAGCACTCAATCTCGGGGGACATTCGCAGCGCCTGGAATTAGCGGACTGGGCGAGCGATTGCCGGGCGCTCTTGTCCACTGTCGCCGATGCAACGCTGGCCGGAGACGGTGCCGTGCTGCTACGGGCGGACGAAGGCTTAATCCTGATGGCCGGTTAACGAAAAGCAACGAAGGACAATCGCGTGCGTATCGCCATGCTAGCTCCGATCTCCTGGCGCACGCCGCCGCGCCATTATGGTCCATGGGAGTTGGTGACGAGCCTGTTGACCGAGGCGCTGGTGGCGCGCGGCACGTCACCTTGTTTGCCACGAAGGATAGCCGGACGGCCGGCAGCCTGGCCGGTGTCTGCCCGGCGGCCTATTCCGAGGACCCCACCGTCGACGCCAAGGTATGGGAGATGCTCCACGTCGCCCATGTATTCGAGCGCGCCGGTGAGTTCGACCTCATTCACAACCATGCCGATTTCGTGCCCCTTGCATTCTCGCGGTTGGTGGAGACACCGATGGTGACGACGATTCACGGCTTCTCCTCAGAACGCATCCTGCCCGCCTTCGAGGCATACGAGGATCCATTACGTCGCGATCAGCGAAGCAGATCGCCATCCGGACCTGCGCTATGCAGCGACAATCCACCACGGGATTCGGCTGGAGGACTTTCCCTTCGACCCGCACGGCAGCGTAGACCTGCGGGGGCGAAACTCATTTCCGTCAGTAGCTCAAACGGTGGATTTTGATCTAAGAAGGTCGAAAATGCTTAGTCTTTCAATGGGAATTGACTGACACTCTCTCCGTCACAGCACTGTTCTCCTCTGTATCCGATCGTTTGGACCGACAGCAAAACAATGACTAGCGCGACAAAGGCTGTCTCGGCTCGTTCCGCGACCTCACCCCCAGTCACCGCGCAAACCGTAGCTTCAGGGCGCGGGGTGGTGGGGGAGGGTCGCGATGAAATTTTCCGGACGTTTCAAATCGCGACCTGAAGCGAATGTCGGTATCGGTGGTTGCGCTTCCCCGCAACCAGACGATAAGCCCTCGAGAACGATGTTTTCGAGGGCTTTTTGCTGTCAGGCGTTGGACCTGAATTTGTTCACGACCTCATCCGCCGGTCACGGCGTCAGCTCCGGCGCGTGAACCGGCGAGGTGTTCTCCGAATGGTTGGTCAGCGGCTTCATGCCGGTGGCCGCCCGCAGCAGGACGTAGAACACGGGCGTCAGGAACAGGCCGAACACGGTGACGCCGATCATCCCCGAAAACACCGCGACCCCCATGGCGCGGCGCATTTCCGAGCCGGCGCCGGTCGACAGCACCAGCGGCAGCACGCCCATGATGAACGCCATCGACGTCATCAGGATCGGACGCAGCCGCAGCCGGCTCGCCTCGATCGCGGCACGGACCGGCGACCGCCCGGCGAACTCCAGTTCGCGCGCGAATTCGACGATCAGGATGGCGTTCTTGGCCGATAATCCCACCAGCACGATCAGCCCGATCTGGGTGAAGACGTTGTTGTCGCCCTTCGAGATCCAGACGCCGAACATCGCCGCCAGCAGTCCCATCGGGACGATCATGATGATCGACAGCGGTAACGTCAGGCTCTCGTACAGCGCCGCCAGCACCAGGAACACCAGCAGGATGGCCAGCGGGAAGACCCAGATGCCGGAATTGCCCGCGATGAATTCCTGATAGGTCAGGTCGGTCCATTCGAAGGCAAAGCCGGGCGGCAGCACTTCGGCGGCGATCCGCTCGGCGGCGGCCTGCGCCTGGCCGGAGGAATAGCCGGGCGCCGCGGCGGCATTGATGTCGGAAGACAGGAAGCCGTTGTAGCGGATCGCCCGCTCGGGGCCGGCGCTCTGGCGGATCTTCAGCAGCGCCGAGAGCGGGATCATGTCGCCCGATGCGGAGCGCACCTTCAATTGCCGGATATCGTCGGCGCGGGCGCGGAACGGCGCGTCGGCCTGGACATAGACCGAGTAGGTGCGCCCAAACCGGTTGAAGTCGTTGACGTAGTAGGAGCCGAGATAGATCTGCAGCGTGTTGAAGACTTCCGTCACCGGCACGCCGAGCTGCAACGCCTTGGTGCGGTCGATGTCGGCGAACAATTGCGGCACGTTGACCTGGAAGCTCGAGAACACGCCGGCGATTTCCGGCGCCTTCTGCATCGCGGCCATGAACGCGCTGGTCGCCTCGTTCAGCGCGTCATAGCCGAGACCGGCACGGTCCTCGATCTGCAGCTTGAAGCCGCCGATAGTGCCGAGGCCGTTGACCGGCGGCGGCGGGAACATGGCGATGAAGGCTTCCTGGATGCCGGCATATTTCTTGTTCAGCTCGGCGGCGAGCGCATTGCCGCTCAATGCGGCATCCTTGCGCTCGTCGAACGGCTTCAGCGTCGAGAACACGATGCCGGCGTTGGAGGAGTTGGTGAAGCCGGAGATCGACAGGCCGGGAAACGCCACCGAACTCTCGACGCCGGGCTGCGTCAGTGCGATGTCGCTCATCTTGCGGATCACGTCTTCGGTGCGGTCGAGCGTGGCGCCGTCCGGCAGGCGTGCGAAGCCGACCAGGTATTGCTTGTCCTGGCCGGGGACGAAGCCGCCCGGCACCTGCTGGAACAGCAGCGCAGTCAGGCCGACCAGCAGCAGATAGGCGCCCATCACGGCCGCTTTGCCGGTGATCACCTTTGAGACGCCGCCGCCATAATTGTCGGAGGCGCGCGCGAACGCGCGGTTGAAGCCGCGGAAGAACCAGCCGAGCGCTTTTTCCAGAATGAGGGTCAGCCGGTCCTTGGGTTCGTGATGGCCCTTCAACAGCAGCGCTGATAATGCGGGCGACAGCGTCAGCGAGTTGACGGCGGAGATCACCGTCGAGATCGCGATCGTCAGTGCGAACTGCTTGTAGAACTGCCCGGTGAGGCCGGAGATGAAGGCGAGGGGAACGAATACCGCGATCAGCACCAGCGCAATCGCGATGATGGGCCCCGACACCTCCCGCATCGCCTGGTAGGTGGCCTCGCGCGGCGACAGCCCGGCCTCGATGTTGCGCTCGACGTTCTCGACCACGACGATGGCGTCGTCGACGACGATGCCGATCGCGAGCACCAGCCCGAACAGGCTGAGCGCGTTGATGGAGAAGCCGAACAGGTGCATCACGGCGAACGTGCCGACGATCGAGACCGGCACGGCGAGCAGCGGAATGATCGAGGCCCGCCAGGTCTGCAGGAACAGGATCACCACCAGCACCACCAGCGCGATCGCTTCTAAAAGCGTATGGATCACCGCCTCGATCGACGAGCGCACGAACTGCGTCGGATCGTAGACGATCTGGTAGGACACGCCCTCGGGCATGTTCTTCTTGATCTCGGCCATGGTGGCGCGGACGCGATCGGAGATCTGCAGCGCGTTGGAGCCCGGCGCCTGGAAGATCGGCAGCGCCACCGCCTGCTTGTTGTCGAGCAGCGAGCGCAGCCCGTATTGCGAGGCGCCCAGCTCGATACGGGCGACGTCGCGCAGCCGCACCACCTCGCCGCGCGAGCCGGTCTTGACCACGATGTCGCCGAACTGCTCCTCGCTGGTGAGCCGTCCTTCGGCGTTGACCGACATTTGCAGGTCGATACCCCTGACGTTCGGCGACGATCCGACCACGCCGGCAGCGGCTTCCACGTTCTGCGCCTGGATCGCTTTCACGATATCGTTCGCGGTCAGGCCGTGCTCGGCGGCCTTCTGCGGATCGGCCCAGACGCGCATCGAGTAGTCGCCGGCGCCGTAGAGCTGGACGTCGCCGACGCCGTCGATTCGCGCCAGCCGATCCCTGACGTTCAGCACCGCGTAATTGCGCAGATAGGTCATGTCGTAACGATTGTTCGGCGACAGCAGGTGCACGACCATGGTGAGGTCGGGCGAACTCTTCTTGGTGATGATGCCGAGCTGGCGGACCACCGCGGGCAACCGCGGCTCGGCCTGCTGCACGCGGTTCTGCACCAGTTGCGTCGCCTTGTCGGGATCGGTGCCGAGACGAAACGTCACCGTCAGCGTCATGGCGCCGTCGGTGGTGGCCTGGCTGCTCATATAGAGCATGTTCTCGACGCCGTTGATCTGCTCCTCGATCGGCGTCGCCACCGTCTCCGCGATCACCTTCGGATTGGCGCCGGGATAGGTCGCGCGCACCACCACGGAGGGCGGCACGACATCGGGATATTCCGAGATCGGCATCGCGAACAGCGAGATCAGGCCGGCCAGGAAGATGATGATCGAAAGCACGCCGGCGAAGATCGGCCGGTCGATGAAGAATTTTGAGAGATTCATGGCTGTGACCCGGGCGTCGGAATAATCAGTGCTGCGCGATCTTCCTGTCGTCGCCTGACGCTCGCTGCGGTTCGCGCGCGCCGATCTGCGCGACTTCGGTCTTCAGCAGCGCGCCGGGACGTACCCGCTGCAGGCCGCTGACGACGATACGGTCGCCGGATTTCAGCCCGGCCGTGACGATACGGCGCCCGTCGACGGCGCCACCGAGCGTCACGCCGCGATAGACCGCGCGGTTGTCGTCGCTGACCACCATCACGAACTTCTTGTCCTGGTCGGTGCCGATCGCCCGCTCGTCGATCGTCACGAGGGTCTGGTGCTGTGGCTGGCCCATTCGCACCCGTGCGAACTGGCCCGGGATCAGGCGGCCATCTTCGTTCCGGAAAACCGCACGGACGCGAATCGTGCCGCTCTGGCCGTTGACCTGGTTGTCGATCAGCTGGATATGGCCCTTGGTGGAGATGCCGCCGGACGTCGTCATCTCGACCGGTATGCGATCGAGGTTACCGCGCTTGCCCGACGCATCGGCGATGGAATTCAGCGCCCGCAGCACGATCTCCTCGTCGGCGTCGAAACTCGCATAGATCGGGTTGACGGAGACCAGAGAGGTCAGCACCGGGGAGGCGGTGCCCGCGGCGACCAGATTTCCGGCGGTCACCTCGATCTTGCCGATACGGCCGTCGACGGGCGCACGGACCTCGGTGTAGTCGAGGTTGAGCTTCGCGGTCTGCAGCGTTGCCTCGGCCGCCTTCACATTGGCGATCGCTTCGCGATTGGCGTTTTCGCGCTGATCGAAATCGCGCCGCGTGACGACGGCGTTGCCGACCAGCTGCGCACCGCGCTCGACTTCGCTCGCCGTGAAGATCGCACGCGCCTTTGCCGCCTCGAGCTGCGCGGCTGCCTTGTCGACTTCGGCGGCGTAGGGCGCGGGATCGATCTTGAACAGGATATCGCCGGCCTTCACGAGCGCGCCTTCGGCGAAGTCGGTCGCCAGGATGGCGCCGGCGACGCGGGGGCGGAGTTCGACACGGCTGACGGCTTCGAGGCGCCCGGAGAAATCGTCCCACAGAGCGGTCTGGCGCGGCTCGATGACGGAGACGGTGACCGGGACGGCTTGCTCGGGGGCAGCGCCAGTGGTCGCCCGGGCGGCATAGAAGTAACGGCCGCCGACGAGCGAACCGGTAGCCACCAGGACGCCAAGGATGGCGATGCCGCCAAAGATGCGGCTGAGGCGGCGGGAAGAGGGGGAGTTTGCAGGCAGGGGCATTTGCGCTCCATAAGTGTAGTGTTCGCTACAGATGTGGAGCTGGACGGCGGTGCGCAAGATACTTATGTACCGTTCACTACGAAAATCTTAAGTCAGCCGGCGCAAGACTGGAAATCAAATTAAAAAACGAGATATGTCATAGGGTTAGAGAATTGAGCGCCGCGCAAAGCGGCGTCGGCTGCAAGGGAGTTACGCGAATGGCGATGGGACGCCCGAGAGGATTCGACGCCGACGCCGCGCTGGACCAGGCCATGGAAGTCTTCTGGCGACACGGATATGAGGGCGCCACGATCGCGCAGCTGACCGAGGCGATGGGCATCAATCCGCCGAGCCTTTATGCGGCCTTTGGCAACAAGGAAGGCCTGCTGAAGGCGGCGCTCGACCGGTATACCGCCAAACGTGCGGCCTGGATGGATGAAGTCTTGAGCGCACCGACCGCCCGCGACGTCGCGGAGCGGATGCTGATGGGGACCGCGGACAGCCAGACCGATCCGGACAATCCGCCCGGTTGCTTGTTGGTGCAGGGCGGCCTGGCCTGCGGTACCGGATCGGAGAACGTGCCGTTCGAACTGGCCGCGCGCCGTGCACTCACAGAAGATCAGCTGCGCGAACGCTTCATCCGGGCGAAGTCAGAGGGCGACCTGAAGGCGGCCGCCGACCCCGCCGCGCTGGCGCGCTATCTCTCGGCGGTGTCCGCCGGCATGTGCGTGATGGCGTCATCGGGCGCCGATCGCGAAGCGCTGCGGCAAGTGGCGAGCGTATCGGTCAAGGTGTTCGAAGAAGCGTCGGCCAGGTGAGCGGGGACTCGGGCGCGACGTGCCTTTGACCTGGCTGAGCCGGCCGGTCGGCTTTCCGGTCGGTGGCAGCATCGGCCTCCTGTTCGACTTCGGCAACGGCCGTTCGCAGGATTCCTGCAAGCCGGCCGGCCAGCATCCCTCCGTCATTCTTCCGGCTCAGCGCCTGCGACGGAGCAGCCGTCGATACGATCCGCGTCCACTGTCAATTCCTCGTACCTTCAAAGCGGAATGTCGACGTTCGGTCGAAGGTGACGAAGCTTGCTGAAACGTGCGGGATGCGAGCGATGCACAGCGACGCAGAGATAGACCAAATCGAATCAAACGTGTGACTCTGCCTTCCACCTGCTTCCCTCGACGGAAGATCGCCGCCGAAATAGTTCGTCATCATGGCGCGGATATGACCCCGTCTCGATCCGTCGCGGATCGATGGCAACGATGCCGTTGCTCGCACGCCGGTGTCGACGACAAGACTCGTCGCGCCACGGTTTGGACGTCAATTCGTCAAAACGCTGAACTGTCGTCTTTGACTAAAGTTCGGGTGTCGATCAATTGTTCAAATGATGGCATCCGGATTCGCGATTGATCGTCGTGCGAATTCTCGCTCATAGGCAAAGCCTATGCGCGCGCGCGTCTGAAATAAATGCAATCTGAAATCGACTTCGCGCGATTGATGCTGCATGTTGGTGTCAGCTCCCGGCTGGCGCGGCGTGTGCGTAATGCACGGCTCAAGGGAAAACATGCGGGTGGAAGTTGAGCGAAGGAGTCTGCTTGCGCGATGTCGCCCGGCGTTCGGGGCACGTCTTGCGTATGCTTTCATCTCCGTCATCGATGATGGCGAGTCATCGTCACGGCTCAATGCCGGACGAGATCATCGCGCGTGCCGCTGGCTGCGCCCGGCGAGGCTGCGCGCGGCTCCTCCAATTTCCCATGGATGCGCATCGATCGCCGCGCGCTTGATCGAGGCACAGGATGATTCTGTTGGTGCGCGCGCGCGCGGCGTTCGCCGCGGCGGCGTTGGAGAAGGCGGCACATGACGACCGGAGATTTCGTTCTCGATACCTTTCCGAAGCTGCTCCTGCATCATTCCAGGGAGCGAGGCGCGCGGCCGGCGATCCGCGAGAAGAGTCGCGGGATCTGGCGAACCGTAACCTGGCGCGAACTGGCGGAAGAAGCTGCCGCGGTCGCGGCGGCGGCCTCGGCGCACGGCCTGCAGCGCGGCGCGCATGTCGCCCTGCTTGGCGATAACCGGCCGCGGCTGTACGCTGCGATGTGCGCCGCGCACATGCTCGGCGCCGTCGTGGTGCCGCTCTATCAGGATGCCGCGGCCGACGAGATCGCGTCGTCGATCGTCAGCGCGAAAGCCACCCACGTCTTTGCCGAGAACCAGGAACAGGTCGACAAGTTGCTCGAAATCCTGCCGCGCTGTCCGAGCGTGCAATGCATCGTCTATGACAAGGATCGCGGCATGCGCCACTATGCGCAGCGCGAGCTCGTCAGGTATGAATCCCTGCTGCAGCAAGGCCGCCAACTCGTCGCCGAGAAAGGCGATTTCCTGCAGGCCGAGATCGCGCGCGGCAATGGCGAGGATTCCGCTTTCCTGTTCTTCACGTCGGGCGCCACTGGTCCGGCCAAGGGCGTCGTCCTTGCCCAAGCCTCCCTGATCGATCGCGCGCGCGTTGCCGCGACGGCGGGAGATGTGAAGGATACCGACGTGGCGATGGCCTACCTTCCGCCCGGATGGATCGGCCAGAATCTGTTCGGCTACGCGCAGCCGATGGTGGCCGGCTATTGCATCTGCTGTCCCGAGTCCTCCGAAACCATGCTCGCCGACATGCGCGAGATGGGGCCGACCTATCTCCTCGCTACGCCGCGCGTGCTTGGGACGCTGGCCAAGCAGGTCGAACTGCGGATGGCGGAGGCGGGTGGCTTCAATCAGCGCCTCTATCGCCGCTGCATGGCGGTCGGGCGGCGCGTCGCCGCGCGAACACTGGCCGGCGGGACGCTGTCGATCGGGGATCGGCTGGCGGCGTTCGCCAGCGACCTCCTGATGCGCGGGCCGCTCCGCGACGTGCTCGGGATGAGCCGGGTGCGCGTGGCCTATACGGCCGGAGATGCGGCCGATCCCGATCTTCTGATGTTTTTCCGGGCATTGGGAGTCAACCTCAAGCAGCTGTATGGCTCGACTGAAACCGGCTTTCTGGTGACGCTTCAGCGTGACGCTGCGGTCAGGCCCGACACGGTCGGATCGCCCCTCGACGGCGTCGAACTGAAATTGACGCCGCAGCGAGAAATCCTGGTGCGCTCGCCGGGCCTGTTCCGCGAATACCTTGGCGACGCCGCGCGAACGGCGCAGGCCAGGGACGCCGAGGGCTGGTTTCACACCGGCGACGCCGGCACGCTCGATGCCGACGGTCAATTGCGCATCGTCGACCGCATGGCCGATGTCGGCGCGTTGAAGGACGGCACGCCGTTCGTGCCCCGGCTGCTCGAAAGCAAGCTCAAATTCCTGCCCTATGTCCGTGAGGCGGTGGCGTTCGGCGACGGACGCGACATGGTCTGCGCGCTCATCGACATTGAAATGGCCGCGACCAGCCGGTGGGCCGACCGGCAGAATATCTCCTATACCGGCCACGCCGATCTCGCCTCGCGCGACGAGGTCTATGCGCTGATCGCGGATTGCATAGCCGCCGTGAACGCGCAACTCGCGTCGGATCCCGCGCTGGCGCCATCGCAGGTCCGGCGCTTCGTGATCCTGGACAAGGAACTGAGTGCGGATGACGGCGTGCTCACGCGCACCGGAAAACTGCGCCGCGACGTCATCGCGGACCGATACCGCATGCTCGTGGACGCGATGTATGACGGCCGGACCGACATCCGCGTTGAACCCGGAAGCGGCGAAGAGGCCGCCGACGTGAAGATTCGCGATGCCAAGATCGCTTCGACGCAGGACCGGAGAGCCGCCTGAACATGACGATACCGGTGCATTCTTCCGTTCTGCAGTCGGCGCAGCGGGCGTTTCCGTTCGGCCCGCCGATCCTCGAACTGTCGTCGATCTCGCTGCGCTTCGGCGGCGTGCAGGCGCTGACCAATATCTCCTTCAACGTGCTCGAACACGAGATCCGCGCCATCATCGGTCCGAACGGCGCCGGCAAGAGTTCGATGCTCAACGTCATCAACGGCATCTACGTCCCGCAGGAAGGCAGCATCTCCTTCCGCGGCGAGCGGCTGTCGGAGATGAAGCCGACGCATGCCGCCAGCCTCGGCATCGCCCGCACGTTCCAGAACATCGCGCTGTTCCGCGGCATGTCGGTGCTCGACAACATCATGGCCGGCCGCAAGCTGCACATGCGCGCGAACTTTCTCGAAGTGGCGCTGCAATTGCCGCGCGCCCGTCGCGAGGAAACCGAGAGCCGCGCCGCCGTCGAGGAGATCATCGAATTCCTCGAGATCGAGCACATCCGCAAGACGCCGGTCGCGCGGCTGCCCTACGGGCTGCAGAAGCGCGTCGAACTCGGCCGGGCGCTCGCCGCCGAGCCGACTGTCCTGCTGCTCGACGAGCCGATGGCCGGCATGAACATCGAGGAGAAGCAGGACATGTGCCGCTTCATCCTCGACGTCAACGACCATTACGGCACGACCATCGTGCTGATCGAGCACGACATGGGCGTGGTGATGGACATCTCCGACCGTGTCGTCGTGCTGGATTACGGCAAGAAGATCGGGGACGGCACGCCTGACGAGGTGCGCGCGGACCAGAACGTCGTCGACGCCTATCTCGGCGTCCCGCACTAAAGGACAGGCCATGCCGGACGTTTGGTTTTTTCTCGAGGTTCTGCTCGGCGGGCTGCTGTCGGGAACGATGTATGCGCTGGTCGCGCTCGGCTTCGTGCTGATCTACAAGGCCTCGTCGGTGTTCAACTTCGCGCAGGGCGCGATGGTGTTCTTCGCGGTGTTGTCGTTCGTCGGCTTCATGGAACTGGGGCTGCCGTTCTGGGCGGCGCTGCCGGTGACGGTCGGCCTGATGATCCTGGTCGGCATGGGCACGGAACGCTTCGTGCTGCGCCCGCTGGTGAACCAGAGCGAGGACACGCTGCTGATGGCCACGATCGGCCTCGCCTTCGTCATCGAGGGCGTGGCGCAGCTGGCCTGGGGCGTCGACGTGCGGCGCTTAGATCTCGGCATCCGCGACGAGCCGATCAACTGGGTGATGGACAGGACCGGCATGCTGGTGAGTCAACTCGACGTCACCGCCGCCGTGGTCGCCGGCATCATGGTGGCGGCGCTGGCCCTGCTGTTCTCGCACACCAAGGTCGGACGCGGCCTGCGCGCGGTCGCGGACGACCACGCCGCGGCGCTGTCGATCGGCATTCCGTTGAAGCACATCTGGATGCTGGTGTGGGCCACGGCGGGCGTCGTGGCGCTCGTGGCGGGAATGCTGTGGGGCGCGCGCAGCGGTGTGCAGTTCGCACTGGTGTGGGTGGCGCTGAAGGCGCTGCCGGTGCTGATCATCGGCGGCTTCACCTCGGTCCCGGGCGTCATCCTTGCGGGCCTGATCGTAGGCGCGATCGAGAAGATCGGCGAGGTCTTCATCGGACCCTATTTCGGCGGCGGCATCGAAGGGTGGAGCCCGTACATGCTCGCCGTCCTGTTCCTGCTGATCCGGCCCGAGGGCCTGTTCGGCGAAAAGATCATCCGGCGCGTCTGACGTCCCGCACCTCCAAGGATTACGTTTCATGCTCTACCGAGAAGCCGGACAGTTCCGCACCAGCTACGCGCAGGACTCGCAGATCTTTCCGCTGCGTCAGGATCGCATCGGCATCGCCACTCTGATCGTCGCGGCCGTGATGCTGCCGTTCGTCGCCAACAGCTACTGGCTGAGCGCGATCCTGATTCCATGGCTCGTGCTGTCGCTGGTGGCGCTCGGGCAGAACATCCTGATGGGCTATGCCGGTCAGCTGTCGCTCGGCTCCGCCGGCTTCATGGCGGTCGGTGCGTTCGCCTGCTACAATCTGATCCTGCGCATCGACGGCATCCCGTTCGTGGTGGCGGTCGCCCTTTCCGGCGTCTGCGCCGCCCTGGTCGGTATCGTGTTCGGCCTGCCGAGCCTGCGGATCCGCGGGCTCTATCTCGCGGTCGCGACGCTGGCCTCGCAGTTCTTCATCGTCTGGGCGCTGGACAAGTTCGGCTGGTTCAAGAACTACGACCCGGCCGGCGTCATCACGGCGCAGCCGATCATGATGTTCGGCCACAATTTCGCAACGCCGCGCGAAAAATACTGGGTCGTGCTGGCGATCGTCGCGGTGCTGGCGCTGCTCGCCAAGAACATGGCGCGCGGCAGCGTCGGGCGCGGCTGGATGGCGGTGCGCGACATGGACGTCGCGGCCGAGGTGATGGGCTTTTCGCTGCTGCGCACCAAGCTGCAGGCGTTTGCCATCAGTTCGTTCTATTGCGGGGTCGGCGGCGCGCTGTTCGCCTTCGCCTATCTGCAGACCGTGGAGCCGTCGGCGTTCGGGATCGACCTGTCGTTCCGGATACTGTTCATGGTCATCATCGGCGGCCTCGGCACCATCATGGGCTCGTTCCTGGGGGCGGGCTTCATCCTGCTGATGCCGATCTTCCTCAACGTATTCTTCCACGCCGCGTTCGGTAAGGCCGTCGACGCCACCATCACCTCGGCGCTCGAGCAGGTCATCTTCGGCGTGATGATCATCATGTTCCTGATCTTCGAGCCGCTCGGGCTGGCGCGGCTTTGGCAACTGACGAAGGAGCGCCTTCGGCTATGGCCGTTCAAGCACTGAAGCGAACCAACCAGAAGGGACAAGCAATGTCCAAATCCAGCCTAGCAACGGGAGACACTTCAATGTTGATCGACAAGACGCTTCGCCGGGCGGTGCCCGCCATCGCCGCGGCCGCCGGTTTGATCGCGATCTCAGCCGCGTCGACGGCTGCGGTGGCGCAGGAAGCCCAGGAACAGTATTTCGGCATTCCGAGCAGCCGGGTCGGGCCGTATTCGGCGATGGGGACCGGCTATTATGGCGGGATCATCGACTATCTGAACTATGTCAACATGAAAGGCGGCGTCAACGGCGTGAAGCTGACCTATGACGAGTGCGAGACCGAATACAACGCCGCGCGCACCGTCGAATGCTATCAGCGCCTGCTCAACAAGGGCGACCAGAAGATGGTCGTGTTCGATACGCTCGGCACGCCCGGCGCCTACGCCGTGATCGGCCGGATGGCGCAGGATCACGTCGTGCTGGCGCAATATGGCTACGGCCGGACCGATGCCGCCGACGGCCGCGTGTGGCCGTGGGTGTTCAACGCGGCCGGCCACTATTGGGGACAGATCGCGGTCAAGATGAACTTCATCGCCGAGAAGGAAGGCGGCATCGACAAGATGAAGGGCAAGACGGTGGTGCATCTGCACATCGACACCGCCTACGGCCGCGAGCCGCTGCCGGCGATGCGGCAGATCGCCAAGGACTGGGATTTCAAGTTGGTCGAGATCGCCATCCCCGCGCCGGGCCTGGAGCAGCAGTCGCAATGGCTGCAGATCCGCAAGGAGAAGGCCGATTGGGTGACCTTCTGGGGCGCCGGCTCCGGCATGAACTCGACCGCGATCACCACCGCGGCGCGCGTCGGCTTTCCCCGTGAGAAGATGGTCTACGTCACCTTCGGCGGCGCCGAGGAAGACATGATTCCGGCCGGCGACGCCGCGAAGGGTACCTATGTCGCCGCCAACGCCGCGCCCGGCAAGGACTACCCGCTGATCGCCGACATCCAGAAGGTGGTCTACGGCGCCGGCAAGGGCAACATGCAGAACCCGGACCGGGTGGGTACCGTCTACTACAATCGCGGTGTCGGCGCGGCGGTGATGTGGATCGAAGCCCTCAAGAACGCCCAGCAGATCCACAACAAGGTCGGCAAGACCGTCAACGGCGACGAGTTCCGTGACGGCTACGAGGCACTCGACATCACCGACGAGAAGCTGAAGGAGATCGGTATCCTCGGGATGTCGGCGCCGTTCAAGATGTCCTGCGCGAAGCATGACGGCTCCGAGCGCTTCAAGATGATGCAGTGGGACGGCAAGAAGTTCCAGATCCTGACGGACTGGGTGGCGGCGCCCGACCCGGCCTTCATCCGCAAGCTGATCGAGGAATCGGCGGCGAAGTTTGCCGCCGAGAACAACATCACCCCACGCACGTGCTCCTGATCGGCAGGATGCGCTGCGAACGCGTTTGTCGCGTTATCCGGGGAATGGGGCGACACCCGTTCCCCGGAGGGATTTGAGCGGAATGGAGCCTGCCATGAATGTTTCTCTTGCACCGGCGGCCGACAGGGCCGCGGCGCTTCGGACCGCGGTGCAGCCGGTCCTTGCGGTCAGGAATATCGAGGTGATCTACAACGCCGTGATCCTCGTGCTGCGCGGCGTTTCGCTGGAGGTGCCGCAGGGCAAGATCGTCGCGCTGCTCGGCGGCAACGGCGCCGGCAAGAGCACGACGCTGAAATCGATCTCGACCTTGCTGGGGTCGGAGCGCGGCGCGGTGACCAAGGGTTCGATCGAGTTCCGCGGGCAGCGCACCGATCAGCTCACGCCGGGCGAGCTGGTCGGCATGGGGCTGGTGCAGGTGATGGAGGGCAGGCACTGCTTCGGGCACCTCACCGCCGAGGAAAACCTGATCACCGGCGCCTATGCGCGCTCCATCAGCCGGGCGCAACTGCGCGAGGAGCTTGACCGGATCTACGCTTATTTTCCCCGGCTGAAAGTGCGGCGCTCCAGCCTCGCCGGCTACACTTCCGGCGGCGAGCAGCAGATGATTGCGATCGGGCGGGCCATGATGGCCAAGCCGAACATGCTGCTGCTCGATGAGCCATCGATGGGCCTCGCGCCGCAAATCGTGGCCGAGATATTCGAGATCGTCCGCGACCTCAACCAGAAGGAAGGCGTCAGCATCCTGCTGGCCGAGCAAAATACCAACGTCGCGCTGAAATATGCCGATTACGGCTACATCCTGGAAAGCGGGCGTATCATGATGGACGGTCCGGCCAAGGCGCTGGCCGCCAACAAGGACGTCAAGGAGTTCTATCTCGGCATGTCGTCCGAAGGCCGCAAGAGCTTTCGCGACATCAAATCGTATCGCCGCCGCAAGCGCTGGGTTTAGGCCGGCTCCGATCGCGTTGGAGCAAGGCCGGATGATGTTCAAGCGCGTCGTGGAGCGAAGTCCGCAGGATCGTGACTGGAATGTTGGGACAGCGTCGAACCAGACCGGCGTCTGTACGCATGCGCTCATCGGGCAAATTTCCGGAATGATGGACTTGTGCCGCTGATTTGCCCGACGTGTCAAGCGTTTGAGCTGAACTCGCAGCCGCCGCCGACCGGCCGCCGGCTACTGTGCATGGGGTTGTTTTCGATGTTCTGGTTTGAGCGCCCCGGTTGCCCTGATCGGATTGACGGTTACTCTTTCAGGGCTGTAGGGGTGGAAGTACCGGAGCGAACAGGAGACGCGCCATGACCAGGAGGAACGCGACCGCCGCCATCATCGGCGCGGGAGACTTCATCGGCGCCGAGATCGCCAGGCGATTCGCCGCCGAGGGATTCACGGTGTTCGCTGGCCGCCGCAACGGCGACAAGCTCGCGCCCCTGGTGAAAGACATCGAAGCCAGCGGCGGCACCATCGTTGCCCGTTCGCTCGATGCCCGCAAGGAAGAGGAGATCACGGCGTTCCTCGCCGACGCCGACCGGCACGCGCCGCTCGAGGTCTGCATCTTCAATGTCGGCGCTAACGTCAATTTCCCGATCCTCGACACCACCGAGCGGGTGTTCCGCAAGGTGTGGGAGATGGCCTGCTATTCGGGTTTTCTGGCCGGTCGCGAAGCCGCCCGGCTGATGCTGCCGCGCGGCAAGGGCAACATCTTCTTCACCGGCGCCACCGCGAGCTTGCGCGGCGGGCGCGGCTATGCGGCCTTCGCCAGCGCCAAGTTCGGCTTGCGCGCGGTGGCGCAGGCGATGGCGCGCGAGCTCGGGCCGCAGAACATCCATGTCGGCCATCTCATCATCGATTCCGGCGTCGACACCGAATGGGTGCGGCAACGCCGTCTCGAAGCGCTCGGCCCCGATGCGCTGAAGGATTCCGATGCCCTGATGCCGCCGGCCTCCGTCGCCGACGCCTACTGGCAGCTCTATCAGCAGCCGCGCAGCGCCTGGACGTTCGAGATGGAGATCCGGCCGTTCAAGGAGACGTGGTAAAAGACGTAGCGCCAGCGGCGCGCCGCGGCGGCGCTGGACCGCCGCGATCCGGCCAGGCGCAGGCTAGCGATTGCCAACCCCGGCTGCAGAAACACCGCGCGGCATTGGCGCCGGCTGCGGCGCGATCGGCGGGCTCTTGGGTTCGCTGAGCCAGCCGGCGATGCGCGACATCAGGCCGGTCTGTGCCGTCGTCCTGGTCTCCTGCACGAACGGGTCGGTATAGCATCGCGCGCCGGCAGCCTTCGCGATCTGCGCCACTGCATCGGTCATTGCCGGAGCGCCCGCGGTGTAGACAACGTCGTCGGGCGTGAGCGCCGGCAGATGATCGGTCGGCCGGCCGCCCTGGATGGCGTGCGACATCCGCTGCGGCTCCGACACGATCGGGATCAAAGTGACATTGGGAAACAGCGCCAGCCGGCACAGCGCCGGATGCATGTACAGCGAGCGGATGCTGCGCGCCTGCACGATGAAGACCATTTCGCGCTTCGGCTGCTCCATGATCGCGGCAACCGCGACCGACCACATCGGGGCGAACCCGGTGCCGCTCGCGACCAGCACGATGCGTCCTGGATGGTCCTTCCTGAAGAAAGCGCGGCCGAACGGCCCGGTCAGCTTGACGCGGTGTCCGGCGCGGATCTCCTCGCCGAGTGCCGAGGAAACCAGCCCGTTCTGCACCTTGCGAATGTGGAAGTGCAGCAGGTGGTCGTCGGGCGCGCCTTCCATGGGAAAGGTCGGGCTGTAGGACCGTGGCGGCATGCCCTGGAACTGCAGCTTGCAATACTGGCCCGGGAGATAGTCGAGCGGCTTTGGCAGTTCGATATCGACGCCGACGACGTCGGGGGCCAGCGGCAGGATTTGCGCCACTTCCGCAGAGAGCGTCACCGGCTCGGGCGCAGCCTCGATCTCGATCTGCAGGTCGGAGACGATCCGCGCCTGGCAGGCGTGGATCATGTCGTCGCCATGGCTCTGGCCGCCGAACACCTGGCCGTCGACCAGCCGCACCCGGCAGGCGCCGCAGATCCCCGAACGGCAGTCATGCGGGAGATCGACGCCGCTCATCAACGCCCAGTCGAGCAGCAGCTCGCCGCGGTTCGCCAGATGCGGCTGGTCGTTGATCGTGATCTTGCAAATCCTGGACATTTATTCCACCTCGATACGAATGGGCCGGACGTGCCGCGTATGCCTGATCTGGCTATGGTCGAAGGCGGCAACCCGCATGAAGATGCCGCTTCGGATCGGAACGTCGAACGTGCTTGTGGTTTCGAGCCGCCGTTTCACCTCGAGCGCCCAGAGGCCGGAGGCCCAGCGCGCCGCCGATCGAACGTCGGCGCGATCGCCTGAATACTCGCCGCCCAGGATCACGCCCGGAATCACCGTGCCGATCGGAATGCGGGCGTCGGCATCGGTCGAATAGGGCACCGACTCCTGTTCGGTCATGTACCAGCGCGCCCCGTCGCTCTCGCCATGATTGGGATCGAGATCGATGTCGCCCATCGCGTCCGTCATCGCGGCGACGAACTTCGGCAGGCGCAGCGGGGCGATCAGGCGGCTGCGCCGCGGCCCGCCCGAGGTGTCGGCCTCGACGGTGAAATTGTCGCGGTAGTTCGCTGTGCCGGGATCGGTGGCGAAGCCGCCCTTGTAGGGCACGACATTGGCTACCTGCATCGGGGTCGGATCCGCCGGCGGTCCGAAATGCGCGTCATCCATCCATCCCGCCGCGCCGCTCGTCGCCTTCCACTGCCAGACATCGGCGTAGCCGCCTCCGGTGTAGTGCAGGCCGCGGCCGCTCATGGTGGCCGGCGCGCCGGCGACCGGCTGCGGTCCCGGATGGAAGGTCCGGCCGCCGGCCAGCGTGACATCCATCGTGGTCAGCAGCACCGAAAACTTGTCTTCGTTGTATTGATGTTCGTCGCCGAGCTGGAAGCCGGAATGGAGCAGATGCCAGCCATCGGCCTCCTTGACCAGCGGCAATTGTTTCAGCGAACGGGTCGAGTCCTGCCATGTGAAGAGGAAATACGCATAGGTGCCGTCGTGCACGGCGCGAATCTCGATGCGGGCTTCACCCTTGCCGTCGAAGTTTCCGCCCTCGCCGGTCAGCAGCGAGAACGGCTTGACGCCCCGCCACGCCCGGTCGGACGTATCGCCATCGAGAATTGGAGCGTCGGCTGGATTGATGCGGCGGATCTGCACGCTGTCCACCGTGAGCCGATCGGTCGCCACCAGCAGCGAGGCACCGGTCAGCGCGGCGGCGACAGCGACCACGAAGGCGTTGGCCTGCAGGGTCGGGTTTCGTGGCCGTGCGGACCTGGCGCCCGGGCGCATCGCAGGGTCGGGCTCGCGCGCTCGTTCGTGACGCGCCTCGGCGCGCGGCTGCAGCGGCTGGGATGGGACCTCCGGCGCCACGCTGACGTGTCTTTCCGTTTCCGCGGCGCGCGCCGATTGCTCGGCCAGCATGCCCAAAAGCTCGACCGCATCAAGCTTCGGCGGCGGCGCCGGGAGCGGGGCGGGACGGAAGATGCGCAGCAGCTGCGCCGCGCCGCCGCTCTTGTACTGGGTCAAAACGTGCAACACGATGAAGGCGAGGATCACCCAGGTCCCCACCCAGTGCAGCATCGCCACGTCGTAGCCCGAGTAGAAGCCGAAATAGAGCAGTCCGCCGCTGACCAGCAGCCCGGACATCGTCACGAAGAAGATCCAGTACATCAGCGCGATCATGGCGCTCAGCCCGACCTGTCCGGGACGAAACAGCCCGCGCACCCGAACCTTGTCGAGCTTGACGCGGCGTCCGAGGCCGGAGCGGAGCATATAGACGATGTAGCCGATCGCGACCGCGACCAGGACGATCGCGGCCTGCATGTGGCCGGTCCACGCGCTGCCGCGCGGCAGAACGGCGTCGAACCAGTTGAGCCAGGTCCGGTCAGGCGTTTCGGTCGCGATGCGCAGGCCGGTAACGAGCGCAACGGCGAAAGCTGCCACGAACGTCCAGTGCAGGATGATGGTCCCATAGTCGGTCTTTCGCTGCCTCACGCAGATGCCCCGCTCGTTCACTTGTCGGACAGCAACCGCGCCGATTCCTCCAACCGCCGATGTTGCCGCCATATTGACGGTCGCCCCCTCGAGCCGTCATCGAGGCGATCGTCCACGGATCGTTTTCCAAGGATCATTCCTTGCGGGCTCAGGTCGGCTGACGCCTGTTCTCTGTACCCTTGCGTCAGCCTGATCCGCCAACGCGTTCTTCCATCGATGTATCGGCCTCCGGCATCACTTTGCGTCAGGAATGCGGAGGCCGCGCCGCGCGCCACTATCCCAAGCCCACGATCCCCAAGCCCACGATCCCCAAGCCCACTTCCCACAAGCCCACCGCCCACAAGCCCACTATCCCCAAGTGTGGTGCAAATGATGCGCCAGATCGGGCATATTCATGTCGTCGTGGTGCTCGACCGCGAGGGCAGCCTCGGCCGCTGCCAGCATCGCCGGATCGGCGCCGACCGGAGCAGACCCGTCTTGGGCCCCGACAGCCTCCGTCGCCGCGACGGCAGGCGGCGGTTCAGTCGCCGCCGCCAGCCCCAGCACGTCGGTCACGGTCGCGCCGCTGGCGTTGTAGGTGCCGCCGGTGACCGGGACGTTGCTGGCGCCGACATCGGCCGCGTTGCCGTGCAGCTGGTCCGCAGCCGCCGTCACCAGCGTGGCGTCGCCGGTCTGCAGTCCCTTGATGATGGCGGCAACCTCGGCGCCGAGCGCGCCCGCCGCGTGGAGCAGTGCATCGCCGCCCTGTGCCGCGTCGAAATCGGTCGCGAACTTCTCGAACGCCTTGAGATTGTCGATCAGCGCGGCGATGGCCTTGGCGTCGCCGCTGCCGACGAGCTCGATGGCCTGCTGTCCGAGCGCATTGGACTGGGCGATGAAGTTGGCCGTGAAGACGGTCTGCACATCGTTTTCGGGATGCGCCGCGATGGGGGTTGTGGTGCCCGGAACCGGCGAGAAACCGCTGATGCCGTCCTGCGTCGCCATCTCGGCCAGCTTGGGGTCGCCCTGAACAATCTTGATGATGTCGATGATATTGTCGACGCTGGCGCGCGCCGCATCCGGGCCGATGTTCGGATCGTTGACGTAGGTGAGTTCGAGCTGAAGCTGCTGCAGCACCTCGTTGGCATGCTCGCCCGCCGACCCTTCGAACATGTCCGGCTTGGCGCTGATCAGGTCCTGCAAGTCCTTGATCACGGCATTGAGGTCTTTGGTGATGTCGGCGCGATTGTCGTCATTGACGCCGGCGAGGATGTCGCTGGCCACGTCATCGAACATCGCGCCGATCTTGGCGAGGCTGAGCGGTTCGGCTGGTTCAGGCACCACCGTCGGCGCCGAATTCGCCGCGAGGCTGGTCAGCGCGACGTCGGCCTTCACCGCGTTAACGGTGTTGGCGACGTCGAGATTGCTGGCACGAGCCGATTGTTCCGCGACGGCCGTGCCGCCGGTCGCGCCGGCACTGATCACCGTGGCGTTGGCTGTCGAGATCGCATTGTTGATGTCGGCCAGGATGGCCTGGATGTGGCCGAGCGCGGCGCCGGACAACTGCCCCTTGCCCACTTCCGCCAGCAGGCTGTTGTGAACGGTCGCGAGTTCGCTCGCGGAAGTGTTGACCCCGCCGGTTCCCGCAGTACCTTGGTCGACCGCGGTTTGCGGTAGGCTGCTCACGGGGGCCTGGATCGTGTTGCTGAAAGTCGTGCCGAGCCCTGACAAGGCCGGTGCGGTGGATGGCGACGGCGTGTCGACGATCGGAGGCGCATCCTCCGACGGCGTCGCGGGGGCGACAGGCGGGCTCGGCGCCTCGTCAGCCGGCCGCTCCACATCGACCCGGCGCTGATCTCCCCAAAGAGTGAAACGAGCCATTCCTGGTCCCCTGTCATCCACGCGAATTGACGCGTGGCCGCCACGATCCGCCAAGCCGCGGAATGCGTGCACGGCGGAGGATCAGTTAGCTTCGTGGCGTCATTCGGCCCGGACGGCGACCATTGAGCGCCGAAGCAAGGTCATAGACGGACGAATCCGTGACGTGCCTCACGCTGAAAAGAGGCGAGCAATGCGCCGGCAGGAAATGGAAATCGCAATCGATATCGACGCTTGGCGCGCTGTTCCGGGATGGCTACTCGTCCGCGCCGGGAATTTCCTTCGCGCTGCCACAACAGGCGGGCGACACTGCGGAGTTTGCCACCTTTCTACCCGCGGGTGAACTTGAACGATCGGCATTCGTCGCATTCTCGTCGAAAAATGGTCTGCATCCCGCGTCAAGCAGGCTGCAGGGAAACCCGGCGCGCGGGCGGGTCAAAGGGCAGTTCAATGAGTATCGCTCAGGGGCAGGCACAGAGCAGGGCGGGGGCCATGGCAAAGCCCGGCGCGATCTCGGGCTTGCTGTCGACATTGAATGCCGGCGATCCGGTCGCGAACGCGCTTCGCGACAGCGCGCGCCGCATGATCGGCGTCGCGGTATTCAGCGGCGTCATCAACATCCTGATGCTGTCCGGCTCGCTTTATATGTTGCAGGTCTACGACCGGGTGATCCCGAGCAGGAACCTCGCGACCCTGTTCGGTCTCTCGCTGATGGTGCTGATCGCCTATCTGGTGCAGGGCTATTTCGATGCGATGCGTTCGCGAATGCTGTCCCGGATCGCGACCCTGTTCGACGGCGGTCTGCAGGAGGCGATCCATTCGGCGCTGGCCACGCTGCCGCTGCGCGGGGTGAAGCCGGTCCTGATGCAGCAGCCGCTGCGCGACCTCGACCAGGTGCGCACCTTCATGTCGGGCATGGGGCCGACGGCCTTTCTCGACATGCCCTGGATCCCGGTCTTTCTGATCGGGTTGTTTCTGTTTCACCCGTTGATCGGCTTCACCGCCTTGCTTGGCACCGCCGCGATCATCGCCATGACGCTGGTGACCGAACGAATCTCGCGCAACGCGACCAAGACGGCGTCGGACCTCAACGCACAGCGGCAGGTGCTGGCGGATGCCACGCAGCGCAATGCGGAAATCGTCCGCGCGCTCGGTATGACCGATCGCTTGACGGCGCGCTGGTCGCAGGCCAACGAGCGTTACTTGCAGGAAAACATCCGTGCGACCGACGTTTATGCCAATCTGGGGTCGGCCGCCAAGGTGCTGCGCTACATCCTGCAATCGGGGATGCTCGGCATCGGCGCCTATCTCGTCGTCTCCGACAAGGCCTCCGGCGGCGTCATGATCGCGTCCTCGATCCTGATGGGGCGGGCGCTGGCGCCGGTTGAAATCGCGCTCGGCACCTGGAAGCAATTGTCCGCAGCGCGGCAGGGCCTGGCGCGCCTGCGCGACATCTGCAAGGCGACCGCGCCGCCGCCGGCGCCGCCGGTGAAGCTGCCGCGGCCGAGCCGCGAATTGTCGGTGCAGAATCTCGCCGTAGCCGCGCCGGGCTTCGATATGCCGATCGTCTCGGGGGTTTCGTTCTCGCTCAAGGCCGGCTCGGGGCTGGCGCTGCTCGGCGCCAGCGCGTCGGGCAAGACCTCGCTGTCGAAGGCGCTGGTCGGCATCTGGCCGGCGCATCGCGGCGCGGTGCGGCTCGACGGTGCCTCGCTCGATCAGTGGCGCAACGAGGATCTCGGCCGCCACATCGGCTACCTGCCGCAGGATGTCGGCCTGTTCGACGGCACCGTGGCGGAAAACATCTGCCGCTTCGACGACAACGCGAACTCGGACGCCATCCTGAAGGCCGCGCAGATCGCCGGCGTTCACGACATCATCCTGCGCCTGCCGGAAGGTTATGCGACGCGGATCGGGCAGGGCGGCATGGCGCTGTCGGCCGGCCAGAAACAGCGGGTCGGCCTGGCGCGCGCGGTGTATGGCGACCCCTTCCTGCTCGTGCTCGACGAGCCCAACGCCAATCTGGATGCCGACGGCGAGAACGCACTGACCCGCGCCATCGGCATCATGCGCCAGAACAAGTCCATCGTGGTGGTGATCTCGCATCGGCCGAGCGCGCTTTCCGCGCTCGACATGACGCTGGTGCTTTTTGAAGGCAAGGCGATCGCGTTCGGTCCGAGCGCGGAAGTTTTCGCGCGCGTCCGTAGTGCCGGGGGCAAGGGCGTGCCCGGCGCGCCGCAGCCGGCCGCCCCGCAAGCCAAGGCGGAGCCGCGCCCGTCGCTCGCCGCCGAAAGTGTTCCATCATGAAGGGTTTCGATCACGTGCATGCCTATGAGAGAGTTCCGCGCCCACGGTTCGAGGGAACGGATGAGGATGCCGCGGCGCCGCAGGGACAGGCGCTGATTCTCGAACTGCAGCGGTTGCGGCAGGCCTTCGAACTCGACGATCCGCAGGACCAGCGGCCGCCGCTGCGCCGGCCGGCGAATGACGAGGACCGTGCGGGTGCACGGCGCCCGCGCCAGGTCCGGCCGAAGCGGCCAAAAAAGAAGAGCAAGATGGGCCGGGTGCTGGAATGGCTCGGCCCGTTCGGATCGCAGTCCGAGGTTCTCGATCCATCGCCGCCGCCGAAGCGCAACCCGCGCCCGCGTGATCCGCAGTTCATGAGCGCGCCGCCGGTCGGCGGCATGCGCGGCCCCTCGGGGCGCGGCTCGTCGGAACGTGCCCCGCCACGCATGGCCCGGCAGGAGGCACGGCTGGCGCGCGGTCCGATCATCGCGCCCGACGACCCGTCGCTGATGAACTTCGCGAGGCCGCGCCCGGAACCCATGCCGATCGACGACATGAGGCCGCCGCGCATCGACGCGCCGCAACTGGCGCCGCCGAGCCCGGCCGGTCCGATTGCGCGCGAGCGTTCGGTCGCGAACGTGGTCCGCAACGGACTGACCGCCGGCGTTGCCTTCCTCGCCGATCGCGACGGTTCGAGGAACATGGAAGGCGCGCCCGGCGAAAGCATCGTGCAGCGCGCCGGCCGCGCCTACGAGGGCGAATTGCGCACCGGCCTGCGGGCGCTGCTGATCGTCGGCGGCGTGGCGGGCGGCTGGATGGCGCTGGTGCCGTTGTCGGGCGCCGTCGTCGTGCCGGGCAATCTGGTGGTGCAGTCCAACGTCAAGACCATCCAGCATCCGACCGGCGGCGTGGTCGCGCAGATTCCGGTCCATAACGGCATGCGGGTCAATGCCGGCGACCTGCTGCTGCGGCTGGACTCGACCCAGGCGCAGGCCAATCTTCAGGTCGTCAGCAAGCAGCTCGACGAAACGCGGGCCAAGATGGCGCGGCTGGTCGCCGAGCGCGATGGTCTGCCCAAGCCGGCGATCCCTCCCGAAATGTCGTCCCGGCTCGACGACAACAATGTCAAATCGGTGCTGGCGTCGGAAGCGTCGCTGTTCCGGGCCCGGACGACGGCCCGCGAGAGCCAGAGGGAGCTGCTCAAGAGCAAGGTCTCGCAGCTCGGCGAGGAAATCGTGGGCCTCGAGGCGCAGGTCGCTTCCAAGGCCAAGCAACTGGAGCTGATTACCGGCGAACTCACCGGCGTCCAGGAACTGTTCGACAAGCGCCTCGTGCCGATCGCGCGGCTGACGGCGCTGCAGCGCGAGGGTGCCAGGATCGAGGGCGAGCGCGGCCAGCTGATTTCCACCATCGCCGAGACCAAGACCAAGGTCGACGAGGCGAAGCTGCAACTGGTGCGGCTCGACCAGGATGTGCGCACCGAAGTGGTCAAGGAGCTCGGCGAGGCGCAGGGCAAGGAAGCCGAACTCAGCGAGCGCAGCGTCGCGGCGCGTGACGTGCTCGAGCGCATCGAAATGCGCGCGCCGACCTCCGGTGTCGTACATCAGTTGAATGCCCACACCATCGGCGGCGTGATCCGCGCCGGCGACGCCGTCATGGAGGTGGTGCCGGATTCCGACGATCTGCAGATCGAGGCCAGGCTGCAGCCGAACGACATCGACCAGGTGCGCAAGGGACAGCAGGCGTTTGTCCGCTTCTCCGCCTTCAACCAGCGCGTGACGCCGCAATTGAAGGGGCAGGTCTCGTTCGTTTCGCCCGATACCACCCGCGACCAGCAGACCGGAACCTCCTACTTCACGGTCCGGATCATGCTGCCCGAGGAAGAGCGGCGGCTGCTGGCCGGGCTGCAGCTGGTGTCGGGCATGCCGGCGGAGGTCTTCATGCAGACCGGCAGCCGGACCATGCTGAGCTATCTGTCCAAGCCCATCATGGACCAGTTCCAGCGCGCGTTCGTCGAGCGGTAAGGGGCGCGGGCATCGGGTCGCGGCGTGGCACAATCTTGCCACCCCAGATGGTATCGCTATATCAGGGCCGTGTTTTTGCCCTGTTTGCCGCGAGACCCCGATGACAACCACCACCGCCTCCGAATCCCAGCCGTTCCAGGCCGAGGTCGCCGAGCTTCTGAACCTGATGGTGCACTCGGTCTACTCCGAGACCGACATCTTCCTGCGCGAATTGATTTCGAACGCGTCGGATGCCTGCGACAAGCTGCGCTATGAGGCGATATCGGCCCCCGACCTGATCGCCGACGGCGCGCCACCCGAGATCCGCATCGTGCCGGACAAGAAGGCCGACACGCTGTCCGTGATCGACAGCGGTATCGGCATGGACCGGCAGGAGCTGATCGACAATCTCGGCACCATCGCGCGATCCGGCACCAAGTCGTTTCTCTCGCGCCTCACGGAGGCCAAGGACGGCACCAACCTGATCGGCCAGTTCGGCGTCGGCTTCTATGCGGCGTTCATGGTGGCGGACCGCATCGTCGTCACCAGCCGCCGCGCCGGTTCCGGCGAAGTCTGGGTATGGTCCTCGTCCGGCGGCAGCGGGTTTGAGGTCGCCCCCGGCAGCGAGGCCGACGCCGCCCGCATCACGCGCGGCACCGAGATCGTGCTGCACCTGAAAAAGGACGCGCAGAAATACCTCGAGACGCACGAGATCGAGCGCATCGTTCGCGCCTGGTCCGACAACATCCAGTTTCCGATTCGGCTGGTCCCGGAGGAGGGCGAACCGCGTCAGATCAATTCGGCCAGTGCGCTCTGGCAACGCTCGAAATCGGACCTCTCGGCGGAGGACTACAAGCAGGCCTATCAGCAGATCGCCGGCGCCTTCGACGAACCGGCGATGACGCTGCATTATCGCGCCGAAGGCCGGCAGTCCTACGCGGTGTTGCTGTTTGCGCCGTCGACGAAGCCGTTCGACCTGTTCGACCAGGCGCGCAAGGGCAAGGTCAAGCTCTATGTCCGCCGCGTCTTCATCGCCGACGATGCCGACATCCTGCCGGCCTACCTGCGCTTCATCCGCGGCGTGATCGACAGCGAGGATTTGCCGCTCAATATTTCCCGGGAGATGCTGCAGAACAATCCGCAGCTCGCGCAGATCCGCAAGGCGGTCACCGGCCGCGTTATTTCGGAGCTGGAAACCTTGAGTGACAAGGAACCGGAGGCTTTCCAGAAAATCTGGGATGCGTTCGGTGCCGTGATCAAGGAAGGCATCTGGGAGGATTTCGAGCGCCGCGAGAAATTGTTGGGCCTGTCGCGCTTCGCCACGACCAGCGGCGAGAAACGCTCGCTCAAGCAATATGTCGAGGACATCAAGCCGAACCAGACCGACATCTATTACCTGACGGGCGAGAGCGTCGAGCGGCTGAAGGCCAATCCGAAACTGGAGTCCGCGACCGCGCGCGGCATCGAGGTGCTGCTGCTGACCGACCCGGTCGACGCGTTCTGGACCTCGGCGCCGCTTGATTTCGGCGGCAAGCCGCTGAAGTCGCTGAGCCAGGGCGATATCGATTTCGGCCTTATTCCGCTGCTGGACGACAAGGCCGAAGACAAGAAGGACGAGCCTGCCGCGGATGAAGCCGCAACGATCGCGCAGATCAAGGACGCACTCGGCGAGCGCGTCTCCGACGTGCGCGCTTCGCAGCGGCTGACCGCGAGCGCCTCGTGCCTCGTCGCCGGCGGCGGCGCGCATGACCGCATGCTGGAACGGCTGCTCGCGATGCAGAACAAGGCGCCTACGACCAAGCCGATCCTGGAGATCAACATGCGTCATCCCCTGGTCGCAGCGATCACCGCCGACAAGGACGCGGCAAAAGACCTGTCGTTCCTGCTGCTGGAGCAGGCCCAGATCCTGGATGGCGAATTGCCGGAAGATCCGGCGGCGTTCGCCAGCCGGCTGAATCAGCTGGTGCTGCGCGGGGTGGTAAGAGGGTAGGACGTTTCGCCGCGTGCTGAACCGGATTTCAGGTTCATCCGTATCTCTGACATCGCTGTAATCGTGGGCCTCATTACCATGGCGTCGCCCGAAGGCACCGACATTTTCTACGGCGCGATCCCGGTCTTTCGCGGCTTCCACCGCCTGATGGACCCGGCGATGTATTCGCCATTGCCGGATGACTGGACGGTCGGCGTCGCGGACATCGTGGAATCGACCAAGGCGATCGCCAACCAGCGCTACAAGGCGGTCAACATGGCCGGCGCGGCGGTGATTGCCGCGGTCACCAACGCCCTCGACGGCCGCGAATTTCCCTTCGTGTTCGGCGGCGACGGCGCGAGCTTTGCGGTGGCTCCGGGCGATCTCGATCGGGCGCGCGAGGCGCTGGCTGCGACCGCGACCTGGGTCGAGGAAAGCCTCAACCTCGCGATGCGCGTGGCGCTGGTGCCGGTGCGGGCGGTGCGGGCGCAGGGCCTGGATGTCCGCGTCGCCCGCTTCGGCCCGTCGGCCAACCTTTCCTATGCGATGTTTTCCGGCGGCGGGCTCGGCTGGGCGGATGCGGCGATGAAACGGGGTGAGTTCGCGGTCGCGGCGGCACCGCCCGGCACGCAGCCGGATCTGTCCGGCCTGTCGTGCCGGTTCGAGGAAATTCCCGCCAGCCGCGGCCACATCCTGTCGGTGCTGGTGATGCCGGCCGCCGGCGCCGATCCGCATCGTTTCCGCAAGGTGATCGAGGACGTCATCCGCCTGGTCGAGCAGTCGCCCGACGCCGGGCGGCCGGTGCCACCGGGCGGACCGCCCCTGCGCTGGCCGCCGGCCGGGGTCGAGTACGAGGCGCGCGCCGCGCGCGGCGGGCCGCTGTTGAAGCGGCGCACGGTCGTGCTCGCGGTGACGCTGTGGGCCTATGTGGTCATGCGCTTCGGCATCCGGGTCGGCAAGTTCGTGCCGAAGAACTACACCCAGCAGGTGGTGGAGAATTCTGACTTCCGTAAATATGACGACGGCCTGCGCATGATCCTCGACTGTACCGAGGAAATGCAGCAGGCACTCGCCGAGTTGCTGGCAAAGGCGGCGTCGGAACGGATCGTGCGCTTCGGCCTGCACCGCCAGGACGCGGCGATGATGACCTGCTTCACGCCATCGGTGATGCGCAGCGACCACGTCCACTTCATCGACGGCGCACGTGGCGGATATGCGTCAGCGGCGACGGCGCTGAAGGCGATGGCGGCGTGACACCACGTGTCGTGCGTTGTGCGCGGTAATTCTATCGTCCCACCCGCGTCCAGTTCTCGCCGCCGCACAGCGCGCCGACGCAGCCTTCCACCCGCAAGGTATCCGGGCCCGCCACCGAAACGCTGCTCGCGTAAGTCGAGCCGTCATCGGCATTGTAGATCTGACCCGACCATTTGTTCGGGCCGCTCGGCTGCATGCCGCTGAACAACGACAGGCCGATCATCGGCCGCTTCCTCAGCGCCGGATTCGGATTCTTGTCATCGACCTGCGGTTTGCCGGTGGCCGGATCGATCGGATCCTTGAGGCCGACGATGGTACCGCAGATGCCGCCACCGCATTTGCTGACCTTCACCCGCGCGTCGCCGGCCTGGGTGAGCCAGACGCCGGTCGGCTCACCGGCGCCTTGCGCGAGAACCGATGAAGCGGCGAAGCACGCTGCGGCGAGCGCAATGATGAAAGTGGTTCTGCAGGCCATGAATCATTCCTCGAGAGCAGGCCTGCATAGCAACAAATCAGATTTGCGCAACTTCACATTAAGTTCGTTGCACAACTTGGCCGATCATTTGCCCCAGCGGGTGAGCCCGACCGACAGCGCCGCCCCCAGGCCGTACGCGACCATGGCGACGCCAGCCAGCGCGAACATTTGCCACGCAGGAGCCCCGGTCGACGCCAGCAGCCAGCCGCCGACCCCGACGATCAGCAGCCGCGCGGTGCCCGCCATGACCGGGCCGCCGACCTTTGCGGCGCCCTGCGACGAGAAATAGAGGCACACGCCGAGGCCGAAAAATGCGAAGGCCGGGCCCGCCCATGTGAAATATGAATGCGCTGCGGCGGTGACGCCGGGGTCGCTGGTGAACAGCGATACCCAGAGCGCAGGCTTCACGGCGACGATCAATCCGATGGTTCCGACCGTCACGGCGGCGGCAAGCGCCGCCGTCCACGCCACATTCCGTGCGCGCGTGACAAGACCCGCGCCGATCGCCATGCCGACCATTGGCACCGAGGCCACGCCGAATGCGAAGGAGATCGGCGTGAGCAGAAACTCCAGCCGAGACCCCATGCCGTAGCCGGCCAGCACCTCGGTGCCGTAACCGGCGAGGATTTTTGTGAAGATCAGGATCGTCAGCACGGTCTGCAGCGGCGACAGGCACGATACCGCGCCCACCTTCAGGATGTCGAGGAACATCGCGCGCTGGAATTCAAATCCCTTCAAGCTGAGCGCCAGCTGGCTGCGGCCGCTGACGAGATGCCAGACCAGATACAGCGCGCCGAGCGTGAACGCGACCAACTGGCCCGCGGCCACGCCGGCCATGCCCAGTCCCGGCAGGCCGAACAGCCCAAGGCCGAGCGTGCCGCCGACGCCGATCTGCACCAGCGCGGTGCCGATCAGGGTCAGCGATGGAATGCGCATGTCGCCGGTGCCGCGCACCACGGATGCCAGCGTGTTGACCAGCCAGATTGAAATCGCGCCGGAGAACAGCACGTGCGAATACTGCATGGCCTGCTCGAGAACGTCGCCGCGCCCGCCGAGCAGCGCGTAGAACGAGCGTCCGAACATCAGCATGACGGCGGTGAAAAAGACTCCGGCGCAGGTGCCGATCATCGCGGCATGCAGCGCCAGCGTCGCCGCCCGATCGCGATCGCCGGCCCCGATCGCGCGACTGATCGCCGAGGAGACGCCGCCGCCCATTGCGCCCGCCGACATCATCTGGGTCAGCATGACGAACGGAAACACCAGTGCGATGCCGGCCAGCGGCTCGGTGCCGAGCCGGCCGATATAGGAGGTCTCGAACACCGCGACCAGCGTCGTTCCCGCCATGGCGATCGCATTGGGCAACGCCAGTTTCAGCAGCGTCGGCAGGATCGGTGAATTGAGCAGGCCGTTGGCCGGGGTGGATGGGACTGCGGGGCGCGCGTCGAGCGGGGCGTCAATGGTCATGCGGGGCCGGTCATCCAAATCAATAGATTATGTCCGACATATTATCCGGGGCCAGCGGTGCAAGCCACCCCTGCACCGCGCAGGGGTCACCACGGCAGGCCGCATAGGTCGATCATTCCGTCGCGCGGCTTGCGGGTGAAATCGAATATGTACGGCGCCATCGCCTCGAAGCGAATTTTTCCCCCTGGCTGCTCGGCATAAACCTCGCCCTGGAACGCATGCCAGCCACGCGCCCGGTAGAAGGCCTCGTTATGGGGCTCGCAGAACAGCATCGCGAAGCGCACCGCCTCATGATCGCGCAGCGTCCGGATCGCCGCGTTCAGCGCCAGCGTGGCGTAGCCGCGTCCGCGGCAGTCGGACCGCGTCGCCACGCCGCCAATGCCGCCGATCTCGAGCTTGCGCCCGTCCCAGGTCGCAGTACGGAAATAGATGCCGGCATGGCAGGCAAGGCCCGGCTCGGCGTCCGCCGGCGCGTCGATCAGCACGCGCAAGTCGGCGTGGGCCCATTTGACGTGACCCCAAGGCAATTTTTCGATCGTCTCGCGCGGCCAGACCGACCGCAGCAGCGGCTCCGCCTTGGGCCAGGAAGAATCCCCGTTCAGGATGTCGATCTCGATGCTCATGTGATTCCTTGCGAGGGGTTGCGTTATACGCCGGATGCAGACGGGCGCTACCCGGAGAACCTCTCCCCCTTGTGCCAAATTGCCGGTATTTAACCGCCACGGAACCTTCTATAAGGGGTATCGTTAGATTTCGTCTCCCACCAGTTCGGACATCACCCATGACCTTCACGCTGCCCAATCTGCCCTATTCCCACGACGCCCTTGCGCCCTACATGTCCAAGGAAACGCTGGAATATCACCACGACAAGCATCACCAGGCTTACGTGACCAACGGAAACAACGCGATCAAGGGGACCGAATTCGAAGGCAAGTCCCTGGAAGAGATCGTCAAGGGTTCGTTCGGCAAGAATCCGGCCGTGTTCAACAATGCCGGCCAGCACTATAATCACCTGCATTTCTGGAACTGGATGAAGCCGAACGGCGGCGGCAGCAAGCTGCCCGGCCGTCTCGAGAAGAAGATCACCGAGGATCTCGGCGGACTCGACAAGTTCAAGGCCGACTTCGCCGCTGCCGGCGTCGGCCAGTTCGGCTCCGGCTGGTGCTGGCTGTCGGTCAAGAACGGCAAGCTCGAAATCTCCAAGACCGCGAACGGCGAGAGCCCGCTGGTGCATGGCGCGACGCCGATCCTCGGCTGCGACGTCTGGGAGCATTCCTACTACATCGACTATCGCAACCGCCGTCCCGATTATCTGAAGGCGTTCTGCGACAGCCTGATCAACTGGGATTACGTCGACGAGCTCTACGGCAAGGCCGGCGCCTGACGCGCCATTCCGGGCGCGCGCAGCGCGAACCCGGAATTTATTTGGCCACTTGCTCAGCCGCGACCTGGAGTCCGGGTTCGGCCCTGCGGGCTGCCCCGGAATGACGAGAGAGAACAGGGGCGGTAGCTGCGGCTACCGCCTCTTTTCGTTACCGCTTTGCCGATGTAGGAATGCTGCGATGAGCTATCTACTGGTCTTTGTCGGCGGCGGCCTCGGCGCCAGCCTGCGTCATTTCATCAACGTCACCTGCGCCCGCTGCATCGGCACCGGATTTCCCTGGGGCACTTTCATCATCAACATCACGGGCTCGACCGTGATGGGGTTGATCGCGGGCTATCTCGCCTTCAAGGGCGAGGCATCGCAGCCCTGGCGGCTGTTCCTGATGACCGGCATCCTCGGCGGCTACACCACCTTCTCGGCCTACTCGCTCGACGCCGCGCTGCTCTATGAGCGGGGTGAACTCGGCCTTGCCGCGATCTATGTCATGGGCTCGGTCGTGCTCTCGATTGCCGGGCTGTTTGCCGGCTTGGCGCTGGTCCGTCAGTTCTCCTGAATGCGGAGGAGGGCGGGCCGCGTAACGCCCCGGCATGCCTGAGATGCGCATGGCTGTCGTTGCGTCGCCTTCAAGGCAGGACTAAGCAGGAACGGAACCGCATCCGTCCGCCGAACCGTCGCCTTGTCAGAACCTCCGATAACAGACCCGGCGCCTGCCGATGACGCCGAGCCAAAACCGCGGCGTGCCCGCAAGCCGGTGGGCTGGTCGATGATCTTCATCGGCGTGCTCGTTGTGGTCTGCGCAGGCCTGGTCTGGCGGCGTGACGGTATCGACGGCGTGCTCAAGATCCTCACCGAAGACCTCTGGCTGTTCGGCGAGATCATGCCACGCGTGCTGGCCGGCTGCCTGCTCGGTGGCTTCATCGCGGAAATCCTGCCACACGACAAAGTCTCCCGCTCACTGGGGCCGAACTCCGGGCTGAAGGGCTTGCTGATCGGCACGGCGTTCGGCGCCATCCTGCCCGGCGGTCCCTTCACCGCCTATCCGGTAGCGGCCGCGTTGCTCACCGTCGGCGCCGATTTCGGCGCGACCATCGCCATGGTCGTAAGCTGGACCCTGATCGGCTACGGCCGCGCGGTCGCCTGGGAATTGCCGATCCTCGGCACCGAGTTCACGCTGTGGCGGATCGTGATCTCGCTGCCGATCCCGGTGCTGGCCGGTGCGCTCGGCCGTTTCGTCTTCGTGCGGATGTATCCGAAGGGCGAACCCAAGTGAGGCAGTCAGTGAGAAGGTCCGAGTGAGCCTGTCCGCGCTGATCATCGACGTCACGCTGTGGGGCTCGGTACTGGTCCTCGGCTTCATGGCCTGGCAGCGCGGTCGTGTCGTGCTGGTGTCGTCGGTCCGCGAAGGCAGCATGGACTTCATCAACATCGTGCCGCGCATCGCGCTCGGGGTGATCGGCTCGGGCTACATCGCCGCCGTCATCCCGCCGGAAGTGATCACCGGCTGGCTCGGGCCGGACAGCGGCTGGCTCGGCGTGCTGGCTGCGGTGATCGCCGGCGCGGCGACGCCCGGCGGACCGGTGGTCGGGTTCTCGATAGGCGCCGTCGCCCTGAAGGTCGGTGGCGGCACGCCGCAGGTGATCGCCTATGTCGTCGCCTGGGCGCTGTTCGCCTTCCAGCGCATGATCCTCTGGGAAATCCCGTTCATGCCGGCCCGCTTCGTCTGGTTTCGCGCGGCCGTCTCGCTGCCGTTTCCGTTTCTGGCGGCGGCGATCGCGATGGCAATCGGGAAGCCGTAAGGTCGGTGGGCGTTACCGCGGGCTTTGATGACCACTTTTTAAAATTGACCCGAACGAAGCCATCCGGAACGTCGGCAGTGCCCGCGGGAAAACTAGGTAAAAAATACAAGTTTGCTCCTGGAGTGTTCCCCCCTTCAGCAGAAATTGCGTCATCAAAACGCGTGCCTCATCCCCGCGATTGATCGTCGATGAAAGTCATCACCGCCGATTCATCCGGGGGCTCATCGACGTCGATCTCAACGGCTCCCGCAATATTGATGTCGTTGCGATCGCGCGACGGTGTCATCGATCAACAGGCGAAACTATTCCTGGATCGATTGGTGGTCATGCCATCTGCCGGAGCTTTCAGCGGCGTGGCATGCCGTTGACGGATCGCAAGACCCCGATCGCAGTCTCACCTGCGCATGCCGGCGGTTTTCGATCACAGTCCTGTCACAGTTCGCGGCAATCCGCCGCAGTATGATCCCAGAAGTCACGAAGTCGGCCTACTTTGCGGCGGTTTAGCGCACGATCGTTGTTGCGAATTTGTCGCGCTGTTGGAATTCCAATTCGTAGTTGTACGGGCACAACAGCTTTTGAGGCCCAAGCGTTGTATGCAGAAAGCATCAGCGCATGGGAATCATCTGTAACGCGAGGCTTCCATGAAAAAGTTTATATCTTGCATTGCTTTGAGTATCTTCCTTCCCGCTTCCGCGATGGCCGCCGATCTGGCCGCACGCATGCCCGTCAAGGCGCCGCCGATCGCGGCAACAGTGTTCAGCTGGAGCGGCTTTTACGTCGGCGGACATGTCGGCTACGGCTGGGGTCGATCGAGGACCGATGTGGGTCTGCCTGATGCGCTGGACTGCGGCGGCGGTCCGAGCTGCGAAAGCATTGCCCATGACGTGAACGGCGCCTTCGGCGGCGGATTTATCGGGTATAATTGGCAGGTCAACTCCTTCGTATTCGGTCTCGAAGCGGAAGGTGGCTACATCGGCGCCCGCAACACGGTGTTCTCGGCGATCGCGACAGATCATCGATTCGAGACCAGCTATGGCGGCTATGGCGCGGTCACCGGTCGGCTCGGCGTTGCGGTCGATCGCGCGCTGTTCTACGCCAAGGGCGGATTGGCTTTCGCCAGCATTAAGAACGAAGCGCTGGACGATTTCCCCACGCCGGATCCGGAGCATATTGGTCGCAGCAATTCGACGCGGCTGGGCTGGGCCGCCGGCGGCGGCATCGAGTATGCCCTCACCAATAACTGGACCATCCGCGGCGAATATCTCTACATGAAGTTCGAGAACAAGACGGTGTTCGATCTCGGCGACGGCAGCGGCGGCGTTCCGCCGGCGACCCAGCCCAGCCCCTATACTTTCCACGATCATCTTCACACCGCGCGCGTGGGCTTGGCCTACAAATTCTGAGCGATGTGAGTACGGCCGCGCGGCGGTGTGCGAAATGAACCCCGGGTGAGAATCCGGGGTTTCATATTTGGAGGACGGCTCGCGGGCAGCGAGCCAACCGCCTCGGGCCGACGGCAAACGTCCTCGCGAGAAGTCACACATCGAGTAGCCGCCTGCATCTCGCTCGATGGATGGGCCGCCGTCGGTCGCCGGCCCGAATTTCCAGAAATGCGTTTGGCCAGGCCTCGAGAAGCCACGCACGACCATCATGGAACCAGACGGCTTTCCGGGGTTGGGGCCTCGTCGCGGAGATCGTCGCGCCCGGAGGCAGCGTTCGCTCCTAGGGAAAAGAGGTACCGGCGGCAATCCTTAACCGCGACACGGATAGACTTTCGTTATGTTATAATATAACGTTTGGTCGTGCCGCACGCCCATTCCCACGATCACACCCACCATCACCCCGGCCACGCCCATGCCCATGGCCCGGCCACGCCGCATCCGGCGCAGGCCGCCCCGTGGTCGATCCTGCGCATGACCTTGGCGGGCCGGTTGGTGGCGGCCCTCGCCCTCACCGCTGCGCTGTGGGCCGTCGTGCTGCTGGCGATGAGGTGAGCATGGCGGCGCAGATCATCTTCCGCGACGTTACGCTCGGCTATGACCGCCACCCGGCGGTGCATCACCTCGACGGAGAGGTCGCGCAGGGCGCGCTGCTGGCGGTAGTCGGGCCGAACGGCGCCGGCAAGTCGACGCTGTTTCGCGGACTCGCCGGCATCTTGAAGCCGCTGTCCGGAACGATCGATCTTGGCGGCCTCGACATCCGCGACATCGCCTATCTGCCGCAAAGCGTGGACATCGACCGCACGTTTCCGATCTCGGTGTTCGACCTGGTCGGCACCGGCCTGTGGCGCGCCACCGGCCTGTTCGGCGGCATCGGCAAGGCGGCGCGGGACAAGATCACACAGGCGCTGGCCGCGGTCGGTCTCAACGGGTTTGAGAACCGCGCGATCGGCACGCTGTCCGGCGGCCAGATGCAGCGCATGCTGTTTGCCCGCGCGCTGCTGCAGGATGCGCGGCTGATCGTGCTGGACGAGCCGTTCAACGCCATCGACGCCAAGACCTCGGCCGACCTGCTGGCGCTGGTCGGGCGCTGGCACGGCGAGGGCCGAACGGTGCTGGCGGCGCTGCATGATTTCGATGTGGTGCGCGCGCATTTTCCGGAAACGCTGCTATTGGCGCGCGGCAAGGTGGCGTGGGGCAAGACGTCTGAAGCATTGACCGCCGAAAATCTCGCCGAGGCGCGGCGGATGTGCGAGGCGTTCGACGACACGGCCGCCGCCTGCGCCGTGGATGCCGTGCCGCCGCGGGCCGCCTGATGCTGTACGACGCGCTGATTGCGCCTTTCACCGAATTCGAGTTCATGCGCCGCGCGCTCGCCGCCGTGATCGCGCTGGCGCTGGGCGCCGCGCCGATCGGCGTGTTCCTGATGCTGCGTCGGATGAGCCTCGTCGGCGATGCCATGGCGCACGCCATCCTGCCGGGGGCGGCGATCGGCTTCCTCATCTCCGGGCTGAACCTGTTTGCGATGACGACCGGCGGCCTGATCGCCGGCTTTACGGTGGCGCTGCTCGCCGGCCTCGTCGCGCGCCATACCGAGTTGAAGGAGGATGCTTCGCTCGCGACGTTCTACCTGGTGTCGCTGGCGCTCGGCGTCACCATCGTGTCCGTCAAGGGCACCAATATCGACCTGCTGCACGTGCTGTTCGGCAACATCCTGGCGATGGACGACCAGACGCTGCTCGTCATCGCCTTCAACGCCACCGTCACGCTGCTGGTGATGGCGGTGATCTATCGCCCGCTGGTGATCGAGTGCGTCGATCCGGTGTTCCTGCGCACGGTCTCGCGCGCCGGCGCGCCCGCGCATCTGGCGTTCCTGGCGCTGGTCGTGATCAACCTGGTCAACGGCTTTCACGCGCTCGGCACGCTGCTCGGCGTCGGGCTGATGATCCTGCCCGCGGGCATCGCGCGCTTCTGGTCGCGCGACATCACCGGCATGATCTGCATCGCGGTCGGAAGCGCCATCGTCTCGGGTTACGCCGGCCTGGTGCTGTCGTTCCAGACCAGGATTCCCTCGGGGCCCGCCATCATCCTGGTCGCTGCCGGGCTCTACCTGGTATCGCTGCTGTTTGGCTCCGTCAGCGGGCTGGTGCGTCAGGTGTTCCCCGGCCGCCATCTCGAGGCGTAGTCATGATCCGGCTCTGGCTCGTCGTTCTCGCAATGGCAGCGACAACCGCGCCGGCGCGGGCGCAGGATCGCCTCGACGTCGTCGCGAGCTTTTCCATCCTCGGCGATTTTGTCCGCAATGTCGGCGGCGCCCGCGTCAATGTCACCGTGCTGGTCGGACCCGACAGTGACGCCCATGTCTATGTGCCGACGCCCGCCGATGCAAAGAAGGTGGCCGATGCCAGGCTCGTTTTCGTCAACGGGCTCGGCTTCGAAGGCTGGCTGCCGCGGCTGGTAAAATCCGCCGGCGGCAAGGCCGTGGTCGTCACCGCGACGACGGGCATCGCGCCGCTCAAGCTCGGCCCGGAAGCCGATCCGCATGCCTGGCAATCGGTGGCGAACGCGAAGATCTATGTCTCCAACATCCGCGATGCGTTGGCGGCAGCCATGCCTGCGGAGGCTGATGGATTCCGCGCCCGGGCAGCCGCCTATCTCGCCAGCCTCGACGCGCTGGAGCGCGAGGTGCGCGACGGCGTCGCGACGATCCCTGAAGGCCGTCGCAAGGTGATTTCGACCCACAGCGCCTTCGGCTATTTCGCCGCTGCCTACGGCGTCGAATTCATCGCCCCGGTCGGCGTCTCGACCGAATCCGAGGCCAGCGCCCGCGACGTCGCACGGATCATCACCCAGGTTCGGGCAGCCGGGATACCCGCGGTATTCCTCGAAAACGTCACCGACCCCCGCCTGATGGGCCGGATCTCGGCCGAGACCGGCGCGAAGATCGGCGGAACGCTCTATTCCGACAGCCTGACGGGCGAAAAGGGCGATTCTCCCACTTACATTGCAATGGTCAGGCACAATATAAAGGCCCTGACCAGCGCGCTGAGCCCATAGGGGCAGGGGCCTCCCTGTCTGCCGGCGCGCCAAACATTCCGCTCCGGAGCGACTATGTCTGAACCTTCGTCCCAGAAAATTCCAGTGACCGTGCTGACGGGCTATCTCGGCGCCGGCAAGACCACGCTGCTCAACCGCATCCTGTCGGAAAATCACGGCAAGAAATACGCCGTCATCGTCAACGAATTCGGCGAGATCGGCATCGACAACGACCTCATCATCGGCGCCGATGAAGAGGTGTTCGAGATGAACAATGGCTGCGTGTGCTGCACAGTGCGCGGCGACCTCGTCCGCATCATGGACGGGCTGATGAAGCGCAAGGGCAAGTTCGACGCCATCATCGTCGAGACCACGGGGCTCGCCGATCCGGCACCCGTGGCGCAGACCTTCTTCGTCGACGAGGACGTGCAGAAGAATGCGCGGCTCGATGCCGTCGTCACCGTGGCCGACGCCAAATGGCTCAGCGACCGCCTCAAGGACGCCCCCGAAGCCAAGAACCAGATCGCCTTCGCCGACGTCATTGTGCTGAACAAGACCGACCTCGTCTCCAAGCCCGAGCTTGCCGAAGTCGAGGCGCGCATCCGCGGCATCAACCCCTACGCCAAGCTGCATCGCACCGAGCGCTGTGCGGTGGCGCTGGCGGACGTGCTGGAGCGCGGCGCCTTCGACCTCGATCGCATTCTCGAGATCGAGCCGGAGTTTTTGGATGCCGGCGACGACCATCATCACCACGACCACGACCATCATCACGGCCATGGCCACCACCACGATCACAGCCACAGCCATGGCGGGCTGAAACATTATCACGACGAGGACATGCAGTCGCTGTCGCTGCGTACCGACAAGCCGCTCGACCCGACCCGGTTCATGCCGTGGCTGCAGAATTTGGTCGCCACCGAAGGCCAGAAGATCCTGCGCTCCAAGGGCATCCTGGCCTTCTCGGACGACGACGACCGCTATGTGTTCCAGGGCGTGCACATGATGCTGGAGGGCGATCACCAGCGGAAGTGGAAGGACGGCGAGCCGCGCGAAAGCCGCGTCGTTTTCATCGGCCGCGAATTGCCCGAGCAGGCGATTCGCGAAGGTTTCGAAAGCTGCATCGTCACGTGATGAAAGAGTTCGATCCGGGCGAAACGCCCTCCATCGCGTCGCTGACCGACAAGGTGCGCAAGCTCGCCGTCGGCATGCCCGTCAGTTCGATTCATTTCCTCGGCGACACCGTGGTGTTCCTCGGCGCCGAGGAATATGCCGCGATGGCGAACGAGGCGGGCGAAATCTCCAAAGTCGCCATTCATGGCGGCGCGATCCTTTGCGCAACGTCGGACGGCAAACGCATCGTTTCCGGCGGCGACGACGGCAAGATCGTCGCGCTTGACGCCAAGGGCGAGACGTCCGTGCTTGCGACCGACGCCAAACGGCGCTGGATCGATAACGTCGCGCTGCATCCCGACGGCGCGGTGGCGTGGTCGGCCGGCAAGACGGCGTTCGTTCGCAGCGGTAAGAGCGACGAGAAAAGTTTCGATGCGCCCTCGACCGTCGGCGGGCTCGCCTTCGCGCCCAAAGGCCTGCGCGTGGCGGTCGCCCATTACAACGGCGTGACGCTGTGGTTTCCCAACATGGCGGCGAAGCCGGAATATCTCGAATGGGCCGGCTCCCACCTTGCCGTCACCTTCAGCCCCGACAACAAGTTTTTGGTCACCGCGATGCACGAGCCGGCGCTGCACGGCTGGAGGCTGGCGGACAACCGCCACATGCGGATGAGCGGCTATCCCGGCCGCGTCCGCTCGATGTCGTGGAGCGTGGGTGGCAAGGGGCTAGCCACGTCAGGCGCCGATACCGTGATCATATGGCCGTTCACCAGCAAGGATGGCCCGATGGGCAAGGAGCCGGCGATGCTGGCGCCGCTGCAGGCGCGCGTCTCCGCGGTCGCCTGTCACCCGAAGAGCGATATCATGGCGGCCGGCTATAGCGACGGCACCGTGCTGATCGTGCGGCTCGAGGACGGCGCGGAAATCCTGGTGCGCCGCAACGGCAGCGAAGCGGTTTCGGCGCTGGCCTGGAATGCCAAGGGCACGCTGCTGGCCTTCGGCACCGAGGATGGCGACGCCGGGATGCTTGAGTTTTAGTCGAGCATGATCCGGAAAAGTGGAAACCGGCTTTTCGACAAGACCATGTTCAAACAAGGGATCAGATGATGCGATTCCGCCAAATCGAATCATAATCGACCTGTCGCATTCAGCCGTTATGTGGGGCCATGCGGTTTCTGACGACCTTCCAGGTTCATGACTTCCTCGACACGCTGGTCAGCCTGACCACGGCGTTCGTGCTCGGCACCCTGATCGGCGCGGAGCGGCAGTACCGACAGCGAACGGCCGGCCTGCGCACCAATGTACTGGTGGCCGTGGGCGCAGCTGCCTTCGTCGACCTCGCCATGCACCTGACCGGCGCCGACGGCGCCGTGCGCGTCATTGCCTATGTCGTGTCGGGCATCGGCTTCCTCGGCGCCGGCGTGATCATGAAGCAGGGCATGGACGTGCGCGGCCTCAATACCGCGGCCACGCTGTGGGCGTCGGCCGCGGTCGGGTCCTGCGCCGGCGCCGACATGGTCGTCCAGGCTACGGCGCTCACCGTGTTCGTGATCGCAGGCAACACGTTGCTGCGTCCCCTCGTCAACGCCATCAACCGTATTCCGCTGAACGAGCAGACGTCAGAAGCGACCTACCATTTCAAGCTTGCGGTCAGCCCCGACGCGCTACCCGTCATGCGCGATCGCCTGGTGGAGAAGCTGGAAGCCGCCCACTACCCGGTCGCCGACGTCAGCGTGGTCGAAATCGGCAATGATCTTCTCGAGATCGTGGCGACGCTGGTCAGTACGGCGGTCAATCCCAACGAACTCAATCCGCTGCTCGTGGAGTTGCAAGCCCAAGCCGGGGTGAAGCATGCCACCTGGGAAGTCAGCACCACCGATTAGTTCCCGGATAATCGACGCACCCCGGCCTGGGTCCGCGGAACCAGGGTTCGTCATGAATGTTGATGTGGCGAACAACATTGGGATCGACGGAAATGCCGGTGGACGATCGCACGCGTGAATACCGACGGGAAATGCTGGTCGCTTCCACGTTGATCGCGGCCGGGCTTGCCATATCGGCGACCGCCGTTGCCGTGCTCAACACGGTCGAGCCGGTGCAGATGGCCCAGGCCACCCCGCCGACGCAGTCGACCCCGGGCGCTGCAACCAAGCCGTCCGCGCCTTCCGAGCCGGCCACCACCGGTCAACGTCCGCAGGACGTTCCGCCGCAGCCCGCCCGTCCCGACCAGGACGCGCAGAAGGCGGGCGCCCAACCTGCGCTGCCGCCGGCTCCCGCCGAGAAGGTCGCACCTCCGATTCGCGAAAAGTAGCATCTGTCGATTGTGCAGTCGCAATATCGGCTGGCAGACGCGCCGGCTGTGTGACGGTCGCGGCGATCAATTTGCAACAGGCAGCGGCCCGGCGTCGCCTCGAACGCCTTGTGTTGATCCCCAACTAGCGGATAGGCTCACCGCAACAACGGCCGGCGCCTTCACAAAACAGCCGGCATTCGGGGAGTGACCGATGCGTGAGCTGACGCCTCAAACGATCACGGACGCCGTGCTCGACCAGATGGCGACGACGCCGGATCCGCGCCTGAGGGCGATCATGGCGGCGGCGGTGAAACATCTCCACGCCTTCGCCCGCGAGGTCAATCTGACGCCGGCGGAGTGGATCAAGGGCATTGAATTCATGACCGCCGCCGGCAAGATGTGCTCGCCGCAACGTCAGGAGTTCATCCTGCTGTCGGATACGCTCGGGCTCTCGGCGCTGGTCAACGGCCTGCACGACGCCACCGCGCTGGAGGAAGCCACCCATACCAGCCTGCTCGGTCCGTTCTACCGCGAGGCGACGCCGACTCTCGCGGCCGGCAGCTCGATCGCCAAAAATCCAAAGCCCGGCAGCGAATGTGTGCTGTACGGCCGCGTCACCGACGTCGCCGGCAAGCCGGTCGCCGGCGCCACCGTCTCGGTCTGGCAGACCGGCGCCGATGGTCTTTATGACATCCAGGCCAGCCCCGCATCGGTCGACTATCGCGGCGTGTTCGCAACCGATGCCGACGGCCTCTACGTGTTGCGTACGGTCAAACCGCTCGGCTATTCGATTCCGATGGATGGGCCGGTCGGCGCCATGGTGAGGGCGCAGGCGCGGCACGGCATGCGGCCGGCGCATATTCATTTCCTGGTCGGCGCATCCGGTTATCGCGAATTGGTCACCGCGCTCTATCTGCGCGACGACCCGCATCTCGCCGACGACGTCGTGTTCGGCTCGTCGGGCGATCTCGCCGTCGACGTGGCCGCCAACGATCCGGACTGCCCGATCAGGGGCATGCCGAGCATCCGCTTCGACATGCGGCTGTCGCGTGAAAGCGCCGCCGACAGGACCAGCGGGCGCGTCGGCGCCGATCCTTCGGCGATCCTGAAACAACCGAAAGAGACCGCGGCGGCCGGCGCCGGATAATCCGCCCCGGCCGCATCCGATCGCATCGACCGGACGAAGATCCGGCGAACCAAATTGGCTCAGAGAACAAAGAGAACCAGGGGGAAGCAATGAAACGCAGGACATTTCTCGGCGGCGCGATGGCCGTGGCGGTGGCGGGCCGGACGACCGGCGCGCTGGCCCAGCAGCCGCCGGTCAGGATCGGCATGTCGATGCCGCAGACCGGCGGGCTGGCGGGCGGCGGCAAGGCGTCGCTGCTCGGCATCGAGATCTGGCGCGACGATGTCAACGCCAAGGGCGGTCTCCTTGGCCGCAAGGTCGAACTGGTCGTCTATGACGACAAGTCGAGCGCCTCGGAGACGCCGGCGATCTACTCGAAACTGGTCGATGTCGACAAGGTCGATCTGCTGTTCGCGCCCTACGCGACGGTGCCGACCGCGCCGATCATGCCGTTCGTCAAGCAGCGCGGCCTGCTCTTGATGGGCAATTTCTCGTTCCAGGTGAACAGCAAGGTCGGTCACGACATGTGGTTCAACAACGCGCCCTGGGGCCCGGCCGACAGCTGGGCCTCTTCCTTTATCGATCTGGCGCAGAAGGCCGGCGGCAAGAACATGGCGCTGCTCGCGGCCGACCAGGAATTCGCGCAGAATCTCGCGCTGACCGCCCGCGACGTCGCCAAGAAGCGCAGCCTGCCGGTCGTGTTCGATCAGTCCTATCCGCCGAATACGGTCGAATTCGCCTCGATCATCCGTGCGCTCAAGGCCGCCAAGCCCGACATCGTCTACGTCGCGTCCTATCCACCGGATTCCGCCGGCATCCTGCGCGCCGTGAACGAGATCGGCATCGGCGACGACGTGAAAGTGTTCGGCGGCGGGATGGTCGGGCTTCAGTTCGCGGCGGTGATGTCGAATCTGGGATCGCTGCTCAACGGCGTCGTCAACTACAACACCTGGCTGCCGGAACCGAGCATGTATCACCCCGGCACCCGGGAATTCTTCGAGGTCTACACCAAGCGTGCTGCAGAGGCGAAGGTCGACCCGCTCGGCTATTACCTCGCGCCCTTTGGTTACGCCACGGGACAGATGATCGAGGCGGCGGTCAACGCGACCAAGTCGCTCGACCAGAAGGGCCTTGCCAAATATCTGCGGGAGAACGAGCACAAGACCATCGTCGGGCCGATTGCCTTCTCCGCCGACGGCGAGTGGAAGGAAAGCGCGACGGTGCAGGCGCAATTCCGCGGCGTGGTCGACAAGGATATCGAACAGTTCCGCAAGCCCGGCAAGCAGGTGATCCTCTATCCCGACAAGCTGAAGACCGGGTCGCTGGTCAGTCCCTTCGAGGCGGCGCGGAAGTAGCGTGGCGGTTCCGGCGCGGCGTCGAAGGGGGATCTGACGTTGTTTTCGATGGACCTGCTGCTCGGCGCAGTGGTGCTCGGGGTGCTGCTCGGCTGCTTCTATGCGGCCGTCAGCGTCGGGCTGTCCGTGTCGTTCGGGTTGCTCGACGTTCCCCATGTCGCCCATCCCGCCTTCCTGGTGCTGGCCTCCTACGGCGTGTTCCAGCTCAACGACAGCTACGACATCGATCCGCTGCTGGCGGGACTCGTCATCACGCCGCTGTTCTTCCTGTTCGGACTGCTCGCCTATCGCGTCTACTACGAGACGTTTGAAAAGCGCGGCAGCGACGCCGCCGTGCGCGGCATCGCGTTCTTCTTCGGCATCGCCTTCATCATCGAGGTGCTGATCATCCTGCAATTCGGCGTCGACCAGCGCTCGGTGACGGCGAGCTATATCGGTAAATCCTGGCGGTTCGGCGATTTCCGGGTTCCGATCCGGCAATTGGTGGCGTTCGCGGTGGCGCTGGGGCTGACGGTGCTGCTCGCGGTGTACCTGTCAAAGACGTTCATGGGCCGCGCGATCCGCGCGGTCGCGCAGGATGAGGAGGCGCTGCGGCTGATGGGCGCCAATCCGGTGCGCATCAAGCAGTTCGCCTTCGGCATCGCCACCGCCGTGCTTGGGATTGCCGGCGCGCTCCTGATCATCGTGGCGCCGGTGGAACCGACGCTCGACCGCGCCTATATCGGGCGCACGTTTTGCGTCGTCGTGATGGCCGGGCTCGGCAGCATCAGCGGCACGCTGATCGCGGCCATCATCCTCGGTGTCGCCGAATCCATCGTGCTGACGATGTTCGGCGCCTCGTGGGCGCCCGCGATCTCGTTTGCGATGCTGCTCGGCGTGCTCGCGGTCCGGCCACAAGGGCTGCTCGGCCGATGAACAAAAGCAGCCGCAGCATCGCATTCTGGGCCGGCGTCGCCGTCTTCCTCGTCGCCGTGCTGGCGATGACCCAGATCGTGCGCAATGAATACCCGTTCTTCGCCGGCTACGTCATCCTGCAATTCATCGTGCTGGCGGTCGCCTGGAGCATCCTCGGCGGCTATGCCGGCTACGTCAATTTCGGCACCAACGCCTTTTTCGGCGTCGGCGTCTATACGGCGGTCGCGCTGTTCAAGGCGACCGGGGCGCCGCTGGTCGTGCAGATCGCGGCCGCCGCCGTGATCGGCATGCTGCTCGGATTCGCGGTGGGATTGCTGACGCTGCGCATGCGCGGCATCTTCTTCTCGATCGCCACGATCGCACTCGCCATCATCATCGAGACGATCGTGATGAACTGGCGGTTCGTCGGCGGCGCGGCCGGCATCCAGATTCAGCGGCCGCCGGTCATGGCGCCGTTCGACAGCTACGTCAAAATGCTGTTCTTCGTGCAGGCGGTGCTGGCGGTGATGGCCATCTCGATCGCGCGCTACATCCAGAACTCCCGGATCGGCCGCGGCCTGCAGGCGCTGCGCGATGACGAACTCGCCGCCGAGTGCACGGGCGTGCCGACGCTCAAGCTGAAACTGGTGGCCTGCATGATTTCGGGCGGCCTGCTGTCCGCGGCAGGAGCGCCCGCGGCCATGTACCTGCAATATGCCGATCCGTCGTCGGCGTTCAATCTGAACTACTCGGTGTCGGCGCTGGCGATGGCGTTGATCGGCGGCACCGCGCACTGGATCGGCCCGGTACTCGGCGCCATCGTGCTCGGCTCGACGCAGCAGCTTCTCGCCGTGACCATTTCCTCCGAGGTCAACGTGCTGGTGCTCGGCATCATGCTGGTGCTGTTCGTGGTCGGCGCGCCAAAGGGCATCATCGGCCTGCTGCGGCCCCGCTACCGGCTGCGTGCGGGAGGCAAGCCATGACGCAGACGGCTGCGCCCAAGGCGCCCTTGCTGAAGGTCGAAACCCTGACGAAGACGTTCGGCGGTTTCACCGCGCTCGACAACATCAGCGTCGACATCAGCAGGGGCGAACGCTTCGGCCTGATCGGCCCGAACGGCTCCGGCAAGACGACGCTGATCAACTGCATCTCCGGCGCGCTGAGGGTGCAGGTCGGCAGCGTGGTGTTTGACGGCAAGGACATCACGCAATTGCCGCCGCATCTGCGGGCCCGCCGCGGCATCGCGCGCAGCTTTCAGATCCCGCGGCCGTTCAAGAGCATGACCGTGCTGGAAAACCTGATGGTCGGCCTCGATTTCGCGTCGGTCGGTTCGACCGTGCCGGAAGAAGACGTCGCGATGTCGATCCTGACGCGCATGGGCCTCGCCGCGAAGGCCGTCGCCCCCAGCGACACGCTGAGCCAGGTCGAACTGCGCAAGATGGAGCTGGCACGGGCGATGGCGATGCGGCCGAAACTGCTGATCTCGGACGAGGCGATGGCCGGGCTTTCAAATTCCGAGGTCGACGAGGTGCTCGATCTCCTGATCGGCCTCGGCGAGGAGGGGATCACCATCATCATGATCGAGCACATCATGCAGGCGGTGATGCGTTTCTCCGAGCGGGTGATGTGCCTGGAGGCCGGCCGGATCATCGCGCTCGGCGCGCCGGATGAGGTGATGGCCGAAAAGCGGGTGCAGGAGGCCTATCTTGGCACCTAGCTCGACAATTGGCCTGGCCATCGAGAACCTCGATGCCGGCTACGGCGCCGTCAAGGCATTGCGCGGCGTGACGCTGCATGTCGAGGCCGGCGAGACCGTGGCTCTGCTCGGCACCAATGGCAATGGCAAGAGCACGCTGATGAAGTGCATCATGGGCCTGGTTCGCCCGGACAGCGGCCGGCTGACGCTCTCGATCGACGGTGTGGCGCACGACCTCGCAAGACTGCCGCCTGAGGCGATCGTCGATCTGGGCGTCGCGCTGGTGCCGGAGGGACGGCGGCTGTTTCCCAAGCTGACGGTGACGGAAAACCTGATGCTCGGCGCGTTCCGCAAGGCCGCCCGCGCCACGATCGACGGCAACCTCGCGCTGGTGTTCGAGACCTTTCCGGTGCTGAAGGAGCGCCGCGCCCAGCTCGCCGGCACCATGTCCGGCGGCCAGCAGCAGATGCTGGCGATTGCCCGTGCGCTGATGTCTTCGCCCCGCCTGCTGTTGATCGACGAGCCCTCGGTCGGGCTGTCGCCGTTATTGGTGTCGCAGACTATTGCCAAGATCGGCGAGCTGAAGCAGCGGGTCGGGTTGACCGTGCTGATGGCCGAGCAGAATTTCAACCAGGCGATCCGGATCGCCGACCGCGGCTACATCATCGTGCACGGCGAGATCGCGGTGGCGGCGCGCTCGGTCGACGAGCTGAAGGCCAACGACATCGTCAAGCGGCTCTACCTCGGCGGTGTAGCCTGATCAATATGACGGCGCGGTGACGGCATTTTCGCCGCTCTGCCAAATTTACAGCCTCGCCTGTTGCCGCGTAATGTTCCATATGTCGCCGATCGCCGCACAGGAGAAAGACAAGCGATGAAGATCGACGACGTCAGACGCACGGCCTACTCGATGCCGCTCACCAATCCGTCGTTTCCGCCGGGGCCGTATCGTTTCTTCAATCGCGAGTATTTCATCATCACCTATCGTACCGATCCCGAGGCGCTTGCCGCCGTGGTGCCGGAGCCGCTCGAAATCGCCGAGCCCGTCGTCAAATATGAATTCATTCGCATGCCTGACTCGACCGGCTTCGGCGACTATACCGAGACCGGCCAGGTGATCCCGGTCCGCTTCAAGGGCGAGGAGGGCGCTTACGTCCATTCGATGTATCTGGACGACGAGGGCCCGATCGCCGGCGGCCGCGAACTCTGGGGATTCCCGAAGAAACTGGCATCGCCGAAGATCGCCGTCGAGAGCGACGTCCTTGTCGGCACGTTGCATTACGGCTCGGTGCTGTGTGCCTCCGCCACCATGGGATACAAGCACCGCGCGGTCGACCATGAGGCGGTGCTGAAGTCGATGCAGGCGCCGAATTTCATGATCAAGATCATCCCCCATGTCGACGGCAGCCCGCGGATCTGCGAGCTGGTGCGCTACTGCCTGGAAGACATCACGCTGAAGGAAGCCTGGACCGGCCCCGCCGCGCTCGGCCTGTTCCCGCACGCGCTTGCCGACGTGGCTCGGCTGCCGGTGCGCGAAGTCGTGTCGGCGCTGCATTGCAAAGCGGATCTGACTCTGGGACTTGGGACCGTGGCGTTCGATTATCTGGCGAAATGAGTGTGGTCTCTCGCGCCTACTGCGCCCCCCGCAGTGTGCAGGCGGTCGAGCAGGTCGTGGTCACACCGCGTTCGCAGGCGATGCACACCGCGACGCACTGCTTCTTGTCCTTGGGATTGTACTCGCTATAGAGCTTGCGGACGCAACTGTCGATCGAGCCCGTGACGTCGTTATTGCTCTCGGGCTTGCAGGCAGCCAGGGCCGCAGCCGACAGGACGATGGCAAGAAGGACGCGCATACTGGCCGCTCCCACCGGGAGCCCTCGCTGTGCGGGCCGCGGCGGCCCTTTGCCGCCGCAAGCCTACCCCTCAAGTTCGCGCGATTGGATTAACCGCGCGTTACGAGGTGCCGCCCGTGCCACGCCTGTCCGGCGCCGCGCGCCGTGCGGTGCAGCGGCGTTGGTGCGGGGCTACCGAACCAGCACGTTCTTGAACTGCCATGGATCGGACGTGTCGATGTCTTCCGGAAACAGTCCCGGCCGATCCGTCAGCGGCGTCCAGTCGGTGTAGTAGCCCTTTACCGGACCGAGATAGGGCAACTGGATCTCCAGCAGGCGATCGAAATCCATCTCGTCGGCTTCGACGATGCCTTCGTTCGGATTTTCCAGCGCCCAGACCATGCCGCCGAGCACCGCGGACGTCACCTGCAGGGCGGTGGCGTTCTGATAGGGCGCCAGTTCGCGGGTCTCTTCGATCGAGAGCTGCGAGCCGTACCAGTAGGCGTTGTTGTCATGGCCGAACAGCAGCACGCCGAGTTCGTCGATGCCGTCGACGATCTCGTCCTCCTCGAGGATGTGGTGCTTTTCCTGCATCTTGCCGGCGCGGCCGAACAGTTCGTGCAGCGACAGCACGGCGTCGTCGGCGGGATGATAGGCGTAGTGGCAGGTCGGCCGGTAGAGCACGTTGCCCGAGGCGTCGCGCGCGGTGAAGTAATCGGCGATCGAGATCGACTCGTTGTGGGTGACCAGGAAGCCGTATTGCGCGCCGCGGGTCGGGCACCAGGTGCGCACGCGCGTGTTGGCGCCGGGCTGCATCAGGTAGATCGCGGCGCCGCAGCCGGCTTGGTGGGTATGCGCGTTCTCCGGCATCCATTTCTCATGGGTGCCCCAGCCGAGCTCCGACGGCTGCATGCCCTCCGACAGGAAACCTTCCACCGACCAGGTGTTGACGAACACCTCGGGCTCTTTCGGCTTCTTCGCGCGCTGGGTGTCGCGCTCGGCGATGTGGATGCCCTTGATGCCGGCCTGCCGCATCAGGTCGGCCCATTCGGCCCTGGTCTTCGGCTTGGGCGCATTCAGCTTCAAATCGGCGGCGACATTGAGCAGCGCCTGCTTGACGAAGAACGACACCATGCCGGGATTGGCGCCGCAGCAGGAGACGGCCGTGGTCGAGCCCTGAGGGCGGGCGCGCTTGGCAGCCAGCGTGACTTCGCGCAGCGCATAGTTGGAGCGCGCTTCCGGGCCCTTCGACGCATCGAAATAGAAGCCGAGCCACGGCTCGTTGACCGTGTCGATGTAGAGCGCGCCGATTTCGTTGCACAGTTCCATGATGTCGGTCGAACCGGTATCGACCGACAGGTTGACGCAAAAACCCTGGCCGCCGCCTTCGGTGAGCAGCGGGGTCAGCAACTCCCGATAATTTTCCTTGGTCACGCCCTTCTGGATGAAGCGCACATTGTGCTTCTCGCAATGCGCCTTGCGACCTTCGTCCTTGGGATCGATCACGGTGACGCGCGACTTGTCGTAGTCGAGGTGCCGTTCGATCAAGGGCAGCGTGCCCTTGCCGATGGAGCCGAAGCCGACCATGACGATGGGTCCGGTGATCTTGGCATAGATCTGCGAGGGAGGGCTCATGGATGGTTTCTCCGGAACAACTGGCGGATAACGGTGAGGATGCGGTCAGGCGCTGCGGCGCTTGGCGGTCACTTCGATCTCGACCTTCATCTCGGGCCTAGCGAGCGCGGTGACGACGAGCAATGTCGCCGCCGGCCTGATCTCGCCGAGGACTTCGCCGCAAACGGCGAAGTGGGCGTCGATGGCGCTGGCGTCGGTGACGTAATAGGTTGCACGGACGATATCGGCCATCTCGAATCCGCCCTCCTTCAGGGCGGCCTCGATGGTCTTGAAGCAGTTGCGTGACTGGCTGGTGACATCGGCCGGCATCGTCATCGTCGTGTAGTCATAGCCGGTGGTACCCGCCACAAAGGCGAATTCGCCGTCGATCACGGCGCGGCTGTAGCCGACGGTCTTCTCGAGCGGGGAGCCGGTTGAGATGAGACGGCGGGGCATGTGACCTCCGGTGCGGGCGGGCTGGTTTCGGCGCGGTTTAAGGGCTTTTCACCCGGATGCGCAACCCCTCGCGATCGCGCTGCCGGCGCCCGCTTTCACGTGCCGTCGGAGGGCCAATTCGGCAGCAAGCTCAGGCCACGCGGGGCACCAGCAGCGCCTTGCGGGCACGGCCTGCCTTCGGCTTGGGCAACGGCGTCCCGGTCGCGGCGATCATCCCCCAGGCGCCGTCGAGCCCGCCCTCGACAAGTTCGAGGCCGAGCAGCCGGCCGCGCTCGAAGGCGCCCGGCAGGGCCAACTCGCCGGTTCGGGCCGTCGTGAAGCCGAAGCGGGCATAGTAAGGCGCATCGCCGAGCAGGACGATGGCGCGATGGCCGCGCGTCTTCGCCACGGCGATCGCGCGCGCCATCAGCGCCGCGCCGACGCCGTAGCAGCGGGAGGAGGCTTCCACCGCCAGCGGGCCGAGCATGAGCGCCGGCACGCCCCCGGCGCTGACGTGCCACAACCGCACGGTACCCACGAGGCGGCCCTGGCGCACGGCCGAAAGGCTGAGGCCTTCGGCGGGCGCGCGTCCGTCGCGCAGGCGCTGGCAGGTGCGCGTATGGCGGGTCTCGCCAAAGCAGGCATCCAGCAACGCTTCGCGCGCAGCGACGTCCGAGGCCCGCTCCGCACGGATCGCGAACGGAGCGGCATCTTCGAGGAGGGCGGCAGTGGTGTTCCGAACAGCAGTCATGGCACGTCAGTCCCCGCTCGCAACGGCAGACCTGCCGCGCCAAGCGTTGTCAAAAATTCACTGATGACGGGGAGGGAGCCGGCGCACCGGCTCCCGTTATTCGAGCCTCAAACGAGGCCGTTCAGATGTGGTAGGTCTTCAGCGGCGGGATGCCGTTGAACGCCACCGACGAGTAGGTCGACGTATAGGCCCCGGTGCCTTCGATCAGCAGCTTGTCGCCGATCTCGAGCGTCACCGGCAGCGGATACGGCAGCTTCTCGTACATCACGTCGGCGCTGTCGCAGGTCGGGCCCGCGAGCACGCACGGCGTCATGTCCGCACCGTCATGCGGGGTGCGGATGGCATAGCGGATCGACTCGTCCATCGTCTCGGCGAGACCGCCGAACTTGCCGATGTCGAGATACACCCAGCGCACCTCGTCCTCGTCGCTCTTCCTGGAGATCAGGACGACTTCGGTCTCGATGATCCCGGCGTTGCCGACCATGCCGCGGCCCGGCTCGATGATCGTCTCCGGGATCTGGTTGCCGAAGTGCTTGCGCAGCGCACGGAAGATCGACCGGCCGTACTGGAGGACCGGAGGAACGTCCTTGAGGTACTTGGTCGGGAAGCCGCCGCCCATGTTGACCATGGACAGGTTGATCCCGCGCTCGGCGCAGTCACGGAACACCGTCGAGGCCATCGACAGCGCACGGTCCCACGCCTTCACCTTGCGCTGCTGCGAGCCGACATGGAACGAAATGCCGACCGGCTCCAGGCCGAGACGCTTGGCGACGTCGAGCACCTCGACCGCCATCTCCGGGTCGCAGCCGAACTTCCGCGACAGCGGCCACTCGGCGCCGGCGCAGTCATAGAGGATGCGGCAGAACACCTTCGCGCCGGGAGCGGCACGGGCGATCTTCTCGACCTCGGGGACGCAGTCGACCGCGAACAGGCGAATGCCGAGCGCGAAGGCGCGCGCGATGTCCCGCTCCTTCTTGATCGTATTGCCAAAGGAGATGCGGTCCGGCGTCGCACCTGCGGCCAGCGCCATTTCGATTTCGGCAACGGTCGCGGTGTCGAAGCACGAGCCCATCGAGGCCAGCAGCGACAGCACTTCGGGCGCCGGGTTGGCCTTCACCGCGTAGAACACGCGGCTGTCCGGCAACGCCTTCGCGAAGGTCTGGTAGTTGTCGCGCACGACTTCGAGGTCGACGACGAGGCACGGCTCGGTGTCGAGACCTTCGCTGCGGCGGTGGCGCAGGAATTCCTGGATACGTTCGGTCATGGCACTCTCCAACGGCCCCAGCGACGGGATCCGCATCAACGTGACGTCGGGTACGAGCGCTTCGGCCACATCGCGCGATGGAGGCGCGTCGAGGCCAAGAGACTCAGACCAGACTGTGCTGCCGTGGATTGGTTGGGAGAGCTTCCCGCCCGCACACCTGGCAATGAAGGACAAGCCTTTTCAGTAGCCCGCGCCGGCGGTGGAATGCCGGTAGAGACCAAAAAAGCCCGATCCGTCGTTGCTTTAAGTCGCGTCCCCCGTTGAGAGCGGGGTGCGCCGGTTCGCCTCCGGCTGCCAGTCACGGTTGCAAAGGATGGTGAGACCTTCAACGGCATCCCTGGAGAGAGATGCTGGCCGCCGGTTAGGCGACCCTCGGTTCTTCCATCCCTTGGCGGCTGTCCGGCCTCTTGTCCGGATACCTACCGACTGACACACGACCACAGGCACGTGCGAAATTGGGCAAGGGTGCAAATAAGGCGTTTGATTCCGCTTCGCAAGATTTTTTTTCGGCTGAGAACAAATTTCCCGAACGTGTGATTACAGATTGGTTCTCATCGCGCGCGGCGATGCCGGACATGAACAGGCGTTAAGGAAACCGAAAGCTTTGCAATCGCGTTTGCGCCTGTGCCGCAGCGCTTTCTCGCAACGCGCGTCAGCCGCGCTTGAAGAACGGCTCGACGCGCTGCGCGCCGCGGATGAACGCCACCATGATCAACACGCCGATCGCAAACAGCACCGCCTGGAGGATGTGCGCGGCGGTGTCATCCAGCCCGAACAGGATCGCGAGCGCCCAGCCGCCGGCGAATGCCGCGCCGAACACTTCAGCGCCGATCAATATCGCCGCCGAGATGACGGTGATGACGCTCGGCCAGACGATGGCGCGGGAGGAGGTGGAGGCGGGCTGTGAGCTCATGGAAAATCGTCCTGTTCAGGGGCGCAATCTCTCCGAAAAGGCCCCCTCTATCAAGCGCAAAAGGCCCAAAAATGCCGTACGGCGTGATATAGATTGCCGCATATTTCCAAGGAAAAGACGGGAATTATGATGTCAGAAACCCAGCGGGCGGCAGCCGCCCCGGAGGCCGGAACAAATCCGCTGCTCCAGCCGTGGCAGACGCCGTTCGAGGCGCCGCCGTTCGGCGAAATCGCGCCCGAGCATTTCCTGCCGGCCTTCGAACAGGCCTTTGCCGACCATGCCGCGGAGATCCAGGCGATCACCCATGATCCCACGTTGCCGGATTTCGCCAATACCATCACGGCGCTGGAGCGCTCCGGCAAGCTGCTCTCCAAGGTCGCGGCGGTCTTCTACGACCTGGTCTCGGCGCACTCCAATCCGGCGATCCTGGAGATCGACAAGGAGGTCTCGCTGCGGATGGCACGGCACTGGAACCCGATCATGATGAACGCCGTGCTGTTCGGCCGCCTGGCGCTGATCCACGAGCGCCGCGCCAAGCTCGGCCTGACCGGCGAGCAGATGCGCCTCCTGGAGCGCACTTACACCAACTTCCGCCGCGCCGGCGCCGGCCTCGACGAAGCCGCCAAGAAGCGGCGGGCCGAAATCAACGAGCGGCTGGCCCAGCTCGGCACCGCGTTCAGCCACCACCTGCTCGGCGACGAGCAGGACTGGTTCATGGAACTCGGCGAGGACGACCGCGCCGGCCTGTCCGAGGCGTTCATCGCGGCCGCAAGGGCTGCCGCGGAAGAGCGCGGCATGGAAGGCAAGGCGATCGTGACGCTGTCGCGCTCCTCCGTGGAGCCGTTCCTGAAGAGCTCCTCCCGCCGGGACCTGCGCGAGAAGGTGTTCAAGGCCTTCACCGCGCGCGGCGACAATGACAACGCCAACGACAACAACGCGACCATCGTGGAGATCCTGGCGCTCCGGGAGGAGGCCGCCAAGCTCATGGGCTTTGAGAATTACGCCGCCTACCGCCTGGAGGATTCCATGGCCAAGACGCCGGAGGCCGTGCGCGGCCTGCTGGAGCGGGTGTGGAAGCCGGCCCGGGCGCGGGCGCTCGCCGACCGCGACGCGCTGCAGGAACTGATCGCGGAGGAGGGCGGCAATTTCACCCTCGCCCCGTGGGACTGGCGCTACTACGCCGAAATCCTGCGCCAGCGCCGCGCCAATTTCGATGACGCCGCCATCAAACCCTATCTGGTGCTCGACCACATGATCGAGGCCGCCTTCGACTGCGCCACCCGCCTGTTCGGGATCACCTTCTCCGAGCGCAAGGACGTCCCGGTCTGGCACCCGGATGTCCGGGTCTGGGAGGTCAAGGATGCCGACGGCAAGCACAAGGCGCTGTTCTACGGCGATTACTTCGCCAGGTCCTCCAAGCGTTCCGGCGCCTGGATGACCTCGCTGCGCGACCAGCAGAAGCTCGACGGCGAGGTAGCGCCGCTGATCATCAACGTCTGCAACTTCGCCAAGGGCGCCAATGGCGAGCCGTCGCTGCTGTCGCCGGACGATGCGCGGACGCTGTTCCACGAGTTCGGCCACGGCCTGCACGGCATGCTGTCCAACGTGACCTATCCCTCGCTGTCGGGCACGTCCGTGTTCACCGACTTCGTCGAGCTGCCGTCGCAGCTCTACGAGCACTGGCAGGAGCAGCCGCAGGTGCTGCGGCAGTTCGCAAAGCACTACCAGACCGGCGAGCCGCTGCCGGACGAGCTGCTGCAGCGCTTCCTCGCCGCGCGCAAATTCAACCAGGGCTTTGCCACGGTCGAGTTCGTCTCCTCGGCGCTGATCGACCTCGAATTCCACACCCAGCCGGCCGAGGCCAGCCGCGACGTCGCCGCCTTCGAGAAGGCGGAGCTGGAGAAGATCGGCATGCCCGCGGAAATCGCGCTGCGGCACCGGCCGACCCAGTTCGGCCATATCTTCTCGGGCGATCACTATGCCGCCGGCTATTACAGCTACATGTGGTCGGAGGTGATGGACGCCGACGCGTTCGGCGCCTTCGAGGAAGCCGGCGACATCTTCGATCCCGCGGTGGCCAAACGCCTGCACGACGACATCTACTCGTCCGGCGGTTCGCGCGAGCCCGAGGAAGCCTATGTCGCCTTCCGCGGCCGCGAGCCGGAAGCGGACGCGCTATTGCGCCGGCGCGGCCTGCTTGAAACCCCGGTGGCGGCGTGATCAGCCGATACACTATCCGCGAGTCGTCCCTGCGAACGCAGGGACCCATACGCCGTGCCATCGCTTTTTGGCACAATCGCAGACGCCGTTCTGCCCAACCACCTACCGGGGTTATGGGCCCCTGCGTTCGCAGGGGCGACGTGCTGCATATGTTGTCAGGCTTGTTTGCCCTGATCCTCGCATGGTGCTTAACCTCGCCCGCCGCAGCGCATCCGCACGTCTGGATCACCGCCAGGAGCGAAGTGGTCTACGCCGCTGACGGCACGATCACCGGCGTGCGACACGCCTGGACCTTTGACGAGATGTTCACGACCTACGCGCTGCAGGGGATGGCGAGCAAGACCAAGGGCGTCTACACCCGCGAAGAGCTGGCGCCGCTGGCGCAGACCAACGTCGAGTCGCTGAAGGAGTTCAACTTCTTCACCTTCGCCAGGGCCGATGGCAAGAAGCAGAAATTCGTCGAGCCGGTGGATTACTTCCTCGAATACAAGGACAGCGAGCTGACGCTGCATTTCATGCTGCCGCTCAAGACGCCGTTCAAGGCGCAGCAGACCGCGCTCGAGATCTTCGATCCGTCCTACTTCATCGACTTCAAGTACGACGACAAGGATCCGATCAAGCTCAACGGCGCGCCCGCGTCTTGCAAGATGCAGTTCCAGCGTCCGAACGATGCGACCGCCACCACCCAGCGTCTCAACGAAAACAATTTCATGAACGGCGACAATTCCAACTATGGGGCGATGTTCGCCAACAAGATCATGGTGGAATGCCCGTGAGGCGGACTGTCGGCGCGGCGCGAGCCATAGCCATAACGGCCGCGGTGTTCGCGGCCGTTATCGTCTGCGATGCCGCCTTGCAGGCGCTGATGGCGCAGAATCCGTTCGGCGGGCCACGGCCGCCGGCCGAACCGCCTGCCGGTGGCATCGTCGGGTGGATCCTCGCCCGGCAGTCCGAATTCTATCGCGAGATGTCGTCGACCATCCGCGCGGCAAAGTCGGACGGCAGCGCGGTCTGGACGCTGCTCGGAATCTCCTTTGCTTATGGCGTGTTTCACGCCGCCGGTCCGGGCCATGGCAAAGCGGTGATTTCGTCCTATCTCGTCGCCAACGAGGAAACCGCGCGGCGCGGCATCGTGCTGTCATTCGTGTCGGCGCTGCTGCAGGCGGCGGTGGCGGTCGCGATCGTTGCCGTGTTCGCCTGGCTGCTGTCATCGACCGCGAAAACGATGTGCTCCGCGGAAAAGGCGATCGAGATCGCAAGCTACGGCCTGATCGCGGCCTTCGGCGCCCGGCTGGTCTGGACCAAGGGCGGTGGCTTCATCCAGGCGCTGCAGGCGAAGCCCGCGGCGGCTGCGCCGCACCTTCACGATCATGACCACGATCACGAACGCCACCATGGCCATCACCACCATCACGACCACGGCGATGGCCATGCCCATGCTCACGTCCACGACGAGCATTGCGGCCATTCGCACGGGCCGACGCCGGACCAGCTCGCCGGGCCCGGCGGCTGGCGCCGCGGCCTGGGCACGATCTTCGCCGTCGGCATGCGGCCCTGCTCGGGTGCGATCCTGGTGCTGGTGTTTTCGCTGGCGCAGGGCCTGTTCTGGGCCGGCATCGCCGCCACTTTTGTCATGGGGCTGGGCACCGCGATCACGGTCGCGACCATCGCCGTGGTCGCGGTATCGGCCAAGGGCCTGGCCAAGCGGCTCAGCGCCGGCCGCGAGGGCGGCGGCACGCTGGTGATGCGCGGCATCGAATTTGGCGCCGCCGGTCTCGTGCTGCTGTTCGGTCTCGGCCTGTTGCTCGGCTACCTCGCCGCCGAACGCACGACCTGTCTGTGAAGACATCCGTGACAAGAGGGGCTGGCGCCGGAGAACTTCCGGCGCTTCGCATCGGAGCCTCTGAAAGCCTGTCAGGCCGCCTTGCGGGCGCTGGCAAACTGCACCATGCCTGATGCAAAGGCTTCGCCCATCTCAGGGACGAGCGCCTGCAATTCGGCCTCTGCGATTTCTCCGGACACGCTTTCCAGCCGGGCTGCGAGCGCGGAAAGCCGCCGGAAGCCGAACGTACTGGCCGTCGACTTCAGCGCGTGGGCCTGCAGGCGGATCCTGCTTCGATCTTCCGCAACGTTCATGCTCCCGAACGCATCGAGCCGCTTGCGCGTATCCTCGACAAAGACACTGAACGTATGGATCGCCGTTTCCAGGCCGATCTCGGCGACCAGGGCCTCGAACGCGTCGCGGTCAAACAATGCCTCGGCCGCACCGCGATGCGGCGCATGTTGATTGTCCGGCTCGGTCGCCGTGCCTTTGCCGGCCTCCGAGTCCCGTTCCGACAGCCCGCGCAGGATCGCCTGAACCAAAAACTTCTTTCGGACGGGCTTGGCGAGGAAGTCGTTCATGCCGGCCGCCTTGCAGGCCTCGCGATCGTCGGCAAATGCGTTGGCGGTAAAGGCGACGATCGGAATCCGCTCGTATTTCCCGCCGGCGGCACGGATTTTTCGGGTCGCCGTCAATCCATCCATTTCGGGCATCTGCATATCCATGAAGACGATATCGAAATCGTCCTCGAAGACCGCGGCAACCGCCTCCAGTCCATCGCAGGCCTGCCGGACGTCGATATCGAATTCGCCGAGCATTTTGGCCGCCACCAGCCGGTTGGTCTGGTTGTCGTCGACGATGAGTATCCGCAAGGGAGCTTCCGACCGCTCGATCCGCTGTTTCAACTGCAGGATCGATGGATCATCCTCGCGTTTCGCCACAGCCGGCAGCTCCGCCTTGGGCAGTGACAGTTCGAAGAAGAAGCGCGAGCCGCGGCCGACTTCGGATTCGACGTGGATATCTCCGCCCATCTGGCGGATGAGGCGTCGGCAGATTGCAAGTCCGAGGCCGGATCCGCCGTACCGGCGGCTCACCGAGCTGTCCACCTGGACGAAGTCGTTGAACAGGGCGCCCAGGCGGTCGGCGGGAATGCCGATTCCCGAGTCCGTCACCGACCAGCGGAGCTTGGCGGAATCCTGGTCGGCCTCGAGACGATCCACCGTGATCCTGATCTCGCCTGCCTCGGTGAACTTAATGGCGTTGGAGGCAAGGTTGAGCAGCACCTGCCGTATCCGTCCGCCGTCGCCGAGCAGACCGGTCGGCAGGTTTGGATCGAGCTCGATCCGCAATTCGAGTCCTTTGGCGGCAGCGCTGGCGCCGACGACGCTCAGCGCGCTTTCCAGCACGCCGGCGGGCGAGAAGGGGGCGGATTCGAGCGTCAGGTTGCCGACTTCGAGTTTGGAGAAGTCGAGAATATCATTGAGGATTTCCAGCAGGCTGTCGCCGGCGACATGAATGGCATGCACCGATTCGCGCTGATCGCGGCTGAGATTTGTCTCCAGCAACGTGCTGGTGAGGCCGAGAACCGCGTTCATCGGCGTGCGTATTTCGTGGCTCATCACCGCCAGGAAGTTCGATTTGGCCCGGTTGGCCGCCTCCGCGGTGCGCTCCTGCTGACGCAGCAACTCGGTTTCGGCGAGCGCCTTGGCGCGCTCCGCCTCGGCCTTTTCCGATTGCAGGCGCCGCAGCACCTCCTGCTCCCGCCATTTGCGAATGATGACCAGGGCCGCCAGGATCATCGCCAGGATCATCGCGGCGAGGAAGCCGACCAGTAGCTTGACCGTGCCCCGCCAGCCTTGCAGGACGCTGTCCTCGGTTTGGGTCGTCATGATCGAGAGCGGGACGCCGGCGAGCTTGCGAACGGCCTTGATCCGCATCACGTGATCGACGGGCGACATTCCGCGGGTGGTGCCGCCGGATCGCAGCAAGGCGAGGGTGTCGTCGCCGGCGACGAGCTTGCCGACTTCCGCGGTTCTGGGATAGCGCGCAAGCAGGGTGCCGTCGTCGCGCAGCAGCGCTTCTGCGCTGCCCTCACCGAGCGAGATCGACTTGTAGAATTCCTCGAAATATTCGAGCGACATCGCCGCCAGGATCAGACCGGCGAATTCGCCGGCACTGCCGTTGACGCGACGCGCGATGTAGATGTTCCAGGTTCCGGTGCCGCGGTTCTGGACCGGTTGGCTGATGAACGTCTTGCGTGAACCGTCGTCCCTGAGCGCCTTGAAGTAATCGCGATCGGAAACGTTGACCGCCGGTATCGGCCAGTAGCGGGAGAAATTGATCAGCTTTCCGCTGGAATCGATCATGGTGATCGCTTCCAGCTGCGGCAGACCGGCAAGCTTGCCCTTGAGGAGTTGGTGGGTATCTTCGCCGCCCATCGCGACGACGTAACTGGCGCTGTCGAAAACACCGCGCGATTCCAGATGGTCGTTGAGGTTGGACAGGATCAGGTCGATTGATTGGAACGAGCGTTCGGCCTGTCCGGCCAGCGTCAGGCTGTGACGCGAAAGGTCACGCTCCGCGTCGCTCAGTGCGGTCTCGCGCAGATTGCCGGCAATCAAGAAGCTCATCGCGACCAAGGCCGCCGCGACCAGAATCGTCGCCAGCAGCAGGACGCGGACGGGACGATCGGGCGGGCCGGGGCGCGTGGTCCCCACGGGGGCAAACTCCTCTGTCATAGGCTTCATCTCACGGGCGGCTGATGGGCTGCGGCGTCCGTTGAACTGACCTTTTGCGAGATAAATCGGTGTTAAACTTCCAAATGGAGTTGCCTACACGGTAAAGGCCGGGCGAATGGCGCCGACGGCTGCCGGAAAATCCCGATTAACTGCGCGTTAAGGCCGCCGGTGGCGGGTTACTGGCGGCGAGCGCGCGCATGCGCGATGCCGGTCACTCCGGCTTGATTCCCGCCGCCTTCATCACCGGCAGCAGCCGCGCCTGCTCATTGTCTCGAAAGGCCGATATCTCGGCCGGCGTCGTCGGCCAGGCCGATGCGCCGAGGTCGCGGTACCGCGCCGTCACCTGGGGATCGGCCAGCGCCCTCGCGGTGAGCGCGTTGATCTGCGCCACCAGATCGGCCGGCATGTTCGCCGGTGCGATCATGGCGGTCCACGACGTCATGGCATAGCCGGGCAGCACCTCGGCCATCGCGGGAACGTCGGGGAGTTCGGGGATGCGCGTGGGCGACGTGACGGCGACGGGCTTGATGAGGCCAGATCGTACGCTGGGGAGCGAGCCCGGCAAATTGTCGAACAGCATGTCGACGCGGCCACCGAGCAGATCGGTCAGCGCCGGGCCGGCTCCACGGTAGGGAATATGGACGACCTCCACACCCGCCATGCTGTTCATCATCTCGCCCGAGAGATGCAATGTCGTGCCGAAGCCCGCCGATGCGTAGGAGTATTTGCGCGGCTCCTTCCTGAAGGCGGCCAGCAGCTCCTTCAGGTCCGAGGAGAACAGATCCTTCCGGGCGACCAGGATATTCGGCAACTGCCACATGCCGGACACGAAGGTGAAATCGCGCACCGGATCGTAGGGCAGCCTGGCATAGCTTCCGATCGCAAGTACGTTGCTGGCAATGCCGCCAAGCCCGATCGTGTACCCGTCCGCCGTCGATTTCGCGACCGCGTCCGCGCCCAATACGCCGCCTGCGCCCGCGCGGTTCTCGACCACGAACGACTGCCCGGAAAGTTCGCTCATCCTCTGGCAGAGGATGCGCGACAGTGAATCGGTTGCTCCGCCTGCCGGGAAGCCATTGACGTAGCGCACCGGCCGTGCCGGCCAGACCTCCTGTGCGAGGGCTGCGCAAGACGCCAGACAGGGCGCGGCGATCGATCCGCCGAGCAGGCTCAGCACGGTGCGTCGGTCGACGTAAACAGGCCACGACATCACTTCCTCCCTCATCCGATTTTGCCTGATTGGAAGGGGCAGGCTGCGCTGCACGTTCGGCTCGACGACTCCGGGACGAAGCTCCGCTGATCCTGCACCGACGGGATCGAGCATACAGCCCGGCGTGGCCGGCCCGTAGCGGAATCGGCGGACCGTTTTCCGCAATCCGGGCACGCGAAATGCCGCCGGTCCGGCAGCGGCGGCTGCTCAGGATGTCATCGCAATGGACGCGCGTCGCTGGATTGATCTTGCCCGTCAGGTTCCCGGGTGGGGACGAGCTGATTGGAGATGGCCGCAGCGGCTTTGTGGCATCCGGTTGGCAGACTGAACGCGTAACGAAATGCCTCGAACTCTTCCAACTGGCAGACTTTCAGATCAGGAATTGCCGGCGACTTTCGCGCGATGGCTTCGAGCTTCGGCTGCTTGAGGTTGGGTTTCTGGGCTTTTGCCTTGCGAACCACGGGAGGCGCGGGCCGAACGAGCGGCGCAGCCGGCTGCGCCACCTTTGGTTCAACGACTTCAGGTGCAGGCCTCACATTGTCGGAGGTGACCGCGGCCTGCGCCATCGGATGAAACGCCTCCACGGCGCTATACGCGGCCCTGGCCAATTCCGCAGCATCGGGTGCGGCAGCAACGTAAGCGACCGGCAACTGGTCTGCCTTCGTCAAATTGTCCTCGACGATTTTCACCTCGACGGCTCGATCGTGCTCTGAAGGAACGACGTTGGAAGCGTTGGCGATATCGAAATGACCGAAAGCGAACCTGAATGAACCGGCACCGGCCAAAATAATCAAAAAAGTAAAGCCCAGCCAAACCGTCCTGATCACATGGAGCCCCCACTCGCTGGATCGTTGGTGGCATAACAGTAGCTCAGGAATCCCGTATCCGTTCGGCGGGCGCCGACAATCTCTTAACACAAGGTTAATCGCGGCCCCGGCAGCGCTTTCGGGCGCGCGCATTGCATGGAATGGTGCGAGATGATGCAAAGGCCGCGGCGGCGAAACCAGGAATCCCAAGGTGCACACGAGTGTCCAAGTCGATCGGCGAACGCATCGCGACGCGCGACAATCATCCGGCCTGACACGATCGCGTGACCGGGGAATAAACGCGGCACTATCGGCAATCAGCGCGCGAGCGGGCGCGTACGAACCAGATCGGGATTTGTTTCAAGCGCAGGCCGCGCCCAGATGCCGCATCCAATGCGTGCCGCGATCGAAGTCGTGGCCGCCTGCCATATCGGGTTCAGAAAATGCAAAAAGTGCCTGTGGCGCAGGCACTTCCGATGGCTCGTTGTGGGTGGTCACTGAACGCGGCGCCGTGATCCATCCGGCTCCGGTTGCGCCGTCAGTGCGGTGTGATGTCGGCGCAACAGCATTCTACCTGGGAATGTGTAGATCGTTCCTCCGGGACCGTTTCAGTACTGCAGAGGAACTAACATGAAGAGCTTCGTATTCGGCACGTCGGCGCTGACGGCGCTGTGCTTGTCGCTTCCGGTCCTTGCCGCGGATCTTCCCGCCCGTATCACCAAGGCGCCGCCGGTCCTGGTCTCGCCGGCCTACGACTGGTCCGGGTTCTATGTCGGCGTCAGCGCCGGCTATACTTTCGATCAGGACGACGGCATCGCGACGACCGGGCAGGCGGCCGCGAACATCAACAATGTCGCCGGCGGTGCGCGTCCCGCGCAGGCCCGTCTCGACCGCGAGGGATTCATCGGTGGCGGCCAGATCGGCTACAACTGGCAATTGACGCCGAATTGGGTCATGGGTCTGGAGACGGATATCTCCTACGTCGACATCCGCAAGGACACCAATGTGGTGACGGTCCCGCTCAACGGCATCGGCACACTCAACAATAACTTCCGCACCCGCATGGAATATTTCGGCACCGTGCGGGGCCGCATCGGCTATGCGTGGGACCGCACGCTGCTGTATGCGACCGGCGGTCTGGCCTATGCCGACATCGAGAACAGCGCCACGTTCTTCGGTCCTGCCGGCCAGCCCCAGTTCGCCGGCCGCAACCGCCGCACCGAGGCCGGTTACACCGTCGGCGCCGGCATCGAGCATGCCTTCGCCTCGAACTGGACCGTGAAGGCGGAATATCTCTATTACGACTTCCGCGACGAGACGGTGAACGTCGCCGTGATTCCCGGCAATGGCGGCGGCGGCACCGGCTACAATAGCCGGTTCGAAAACGACGGCCATATCGTGCGCGCCGGCCTGAACTACAAATTTGGTGCGACGGGCGGCAGGTGATCCAGCCGTATCGCCAACGAGAAGCCCGGCGCGACGCCGGGCTTTTTTTCGGCGCCGTCAGGACGTCGCGAAATCGCGGCGGGCTCAAGCAGGCAGGTAGGCCTTGATTGCCGGCAGGAAGAAGATCGCGGTGTTGATCGTGAAGCCGATGCTCCAGAGGATCGAGCGCAATGTCGGCCGGTCGCCGAGATAGGTGAAAACATAGGCGATCCGGACGATCAGGAACAGGATCGCCAATTCGTCGACCAGATGCTGCGGCCCCAGGCGGAATTCAGCCAGCAGGACGGCGATCGCAAAGAACGGAAACGCCTCGATTCCGTTCTGGTGGGCGCCGAGCGCGCGGGCCCGGATCGCGTCCGTGTAGAAGCCGGGGTCGCGCGGTGTTGAATTGTCGAACTGCCGAAAATTGATCCATTTCACGGACGCGATCGTTATCAGGTACAGTAGCAATGTACTGAAAACGCACCATTCGGCGATCGTCATGGTTCCTCCCACCCGCGGCAATAGGCAAGCGTATCGGCCCGGCCATCGCCTTGACAAGGATGGTGCAACGCGCGAAGCCATCGCCACCATGACCATGGCCGCCCCCGTTGAACTTCCCGAGCCCGCGCCGGCCGCGCTGCCGCCACGCGTCGGTGTCTTGCTGGTCAATCTCGGCACCCCCGATACGTCGGACGCACGGGGCGTGCGGGTTTACCTCAAGGAATTCCTCTCCGACCCGCGCGTGATCGAGAACCAGGGGTTGATCTGGAAGCTGATCCTCAACGGCATCATCCTGCGCGTGCGTCCGGGCCGTAAGGCGCGCGATTACCAGAAGATCTGGAATACCGAGAAAAACGAATCCCCCCTCAAGACCATCACGCGCTCGCAGGCCGAGAAGCTCGCTGGCGCGATTGCCGATCATGCGCATGTCGTCGTCGATTGGGCGATGCGCTACGGCAATCCGTCGATCCGCTCGCGCATCGATGCGCTGGCCGCGCAGGGCTGCGACCGCCTGCTGGTGGTGCCGCTTTATCCGCAATATTCGGCAGCGACGTCGGCCACCGTCTGCGACGAAGCGTTTCGCGCGCTGGCCGACATGCGCGCGCAGCCGACACTGCGGGTCACGCCGCCATACTTCGACGACCCCGATTACATCGATGCGCTCGCCGTTTCGATCAAGGCGCATCTGGCGGCACTACCCTTCGAGCCCGAACTGATCGTGGCGTCGTTTCACGGCATGCCGCAGAAATACGTCGACAAGGGTGACCCCTACCAGGCGCAGTGCGTGGCGACCACCCAGGCGTTGCGCGCGCGCATGGGGCTTGATGCCTCGAAGCTGCTGCTTACCTTCCAGTCGCGCTTCGGGTTCGACGAATGGCTGCAGCCCTACACCGACAAGACCATCGAGAAGCTGGCGAAAGACGGCGTCAAGCGTATCGCCGTGGTGACCCCGGGTTTCTCCGCGGATTGCCTGGAGACGCTGGAAGAGATCGCCGAGGAGAACGCTGAAATCTTCAAGCACAATGGCGGCGAGGAGTTTTCCGCGATTCCCTGCCTCAATGACAGCGATCCCGGCATAGACGTGATCCGCCAGCTGGTCCTGCGCGAGCTGCAAGGCTGGATCTAGCCGTCCGGCAACCGGATCTGGCTGTCCGGCAAGTTTGCCGACACCTTGCCGCCATTCCGGCCCGGCAACATCTGGTGGCCGCCGAATCATCTCCCAGCTATATAACCGACCCCGGGAGCGTCGGCTGAACCGGCGCCCCGGCGTTGCCGACAAATCAATAGTGCGCCCGGCGCCTCTGCCGGCCCTGGAGGGTCAAGTATGAGTGGTTTTGATATTTTCGCGATCGCGTTCGTTCTGCTCGTGATCGTTACGCTGTTTGCGGGCGTCAAGACCGTGCCGCAGGGCTATGACTGGACCATCGAGCGGTTCGGCAAATATACTCGCACGCTGGCGCCGGGGCTCAACCTGATCATTCCCTATTTCGACCGCGTCGGCCGCAAGATGAACATGATGGAGCAGGTGATCAACATTCCCGAGCAGGAGGTGATCACCAAGGACAACGCCACCGTGACGGTGGACGGCGTCGCATTCTTCCAGGTGTTCGACGCCGCCAAGGCGAGTTACGAAGTATCCAATCTCGAACAGGCGATCATCGTGCTGACCATGACCAATATCCGCTCGGTGATGGGCTCGATGGACCTCGACCAGGTGCTGTCGCACCGCGACGAGATCAACGAGCGGCTGCTGCGGGTGGTCGATGCCGCGGTGTCGCCGTGGGGGCTGAAGGTCAACCGTATCGAGATCAAGGACATCGTGCCGCCGGCCGACCTCGTCGAGGCGATGGGCCGGCAGATGAAGGCCGAGCGCGTCAAGCGCGCGGACATCCTGCAGGCCGAGGGCCAGCGGCAATCGGAAATCTTGCGCGCCGAGGGCGCCAAGCAGGGCCAGATCCTGCAGGCCGAAGGCCGCCGCGAGGCGGCGTTCCGCGACGCCGAGGCGCGCGAGCGGCTGGCGGAAGCCGAAGCCAAGGCGACGCAGATGGTTTCCGAATCGATCTCCAAGGGCGACATCGCCGCGCTGAACTACTTTATCGCCGACAAATACATCAAGGCGTTCGGACAGTTTGCGGAATCGCCGAACCAGAAGATCTTGATGATTCCGGTGGAGGCGACCAGCGTGCTGTCCTCGCTCGCCGGAATCGGCGAGATCGCCAAGGCGGCGTTCGGCGAGAGTTCAATGTCGGCGGCCGCCGCCGCGCGGCGGACGTCCTCGGTGCCGAGCGCAGGTCCCGCGGTGCCGCCGCCGGTCACGCCGCCGCGATAGGCTATAAAGGATATTCACGAGAGGTCCGTGTCATGGCCGAGATGTTTACGACGTTAGGCACCTGGAACTGGCTGATCTTCGGCTTTATCCTGATGGCGCTGGAATTGCTGGCGCCGGGCGTCTTCATGTTCTGGCTCGGGCTTGCCGCGCTGCTGGTCGGCCTGCTGTCGTTTGCCGTTACGCTGTCCTGGCAGACGCAACTCTTGATGTTCGCCATTTTCGCAGTCGCCGCCGTGCCGGCGTGGCGGCACTTTGCGCGCAGCGAGAGCAGCCGCAGCATGAGCAACCCGTTTCTCAACCGGCGTACCGAGGCGCTGATCGGCCGCGAATTCACCCTGGAAAAGCCGATCGTTGACGGGACGGGCACGGTGCGGATCGACGACACGATCTGGCGTGTCGCCGGCCCCGACGCGCCGGCCGGCAGCCGCGTCAGGGTGGTGCAGGCGGATGGCGCGAGCCTGACGGTGGCCATGGCGTAGTTGTTCTCCCTCTCCCGGTTCTTCACCTGCAAGCGGGGGAGGTAGAGAAAGCCCGGTCAGCTTCGCTTGCTCCAGCGCTCTGCGAAACGGTTCAGGGGCTGAAAGCTTTCCATCAGTTCTCTGCCGAGCGGGGTCAGGCGATAGCCATCGCCGGCCAGCAGCTCCACGAGCATGGCCTCGCGCAACTCCGAAAGCCGGGCCTGCATCACCGTCGGCGAGGCGTCGTCGCAGGCCGCGCGCAGCGCGCGCGACGTCAGGGGGCCGTCGCGCAACTCCCAGACGATGCGCAGCGTCCAGCGTCGCCCCAGCAGATCGAGCAGCGCCATGATCGGCCGGCCGGTATGGGAGCCGCGAACCGCGGTCGTTTTGGCGGCGACGGTCTTTTTCGACATCGAACCCTCTTGCGGTTGTGCTACAGATATTGTAGCGTATCGCTACGTTATCTGTAGCATGAAGGTTCGCCGATGTCACAGTCCACGCCGCGGATCGCGCCGCTCGAGCCGCCCTACCCGCCGGAAATCGCATCCCAGTTCGACCGCATCATGCGCGGGTCGCCGCCGCTGCTGTTGTTTCGCGTCATGGCCGGCCACGCCCGTGCCTGGGAAAAATTCCGCGGCGGCAGCCTTTTGGATCGCGGGCCGCTGTCGCTGCGCCAGCGCGAGATCGTCATCGACCGCACCTGTGCGCGGACCGGATGCGAATATGAGTGGGGTGTGCATGTCGCGACGTTCGCGGAAGCCGCGCGCCTGACCGGCGAACAGGTCCGCGCCACCGTGCATGGCGCCGCCGGCGAACCATGCTGGTCGGACGCCGAGCAGGCGCTGATCGCGGCCGTCGACGCGCTGCACGAACGTGCGACGCTCAACGAAGCCGAATTCTCTGGACTCTCGGCGCATTACGACGAGGCGCAGATCCTGGAGATCATGCTGCTGTGCGGTTTCTACCGCACCGTATCCTATCTCGCGAACGGAATGGCGCTGCCGCTGGAGGAGAAGGCCGCGCGGTTTCCGCCGTAGCCGTCATTCCGGGGCGACGCAACGCGTCGAACACGGAATCTCGAGGTTCCGGGTTCATCGCTTCGCGATGCCCCGGAACGACAGGGGTTTTTACGCCACGCCCGCGCGCAGAAAGTCGTGCAGATGCACGATGCCGACCGGCTTGCCCGCGTCGGTGACGATCAGCGTCGTGATCTTCGACGAGTTGAGGATCTCCAACGCTTCGCCGGCCAGTACGTCGCGGTCGATCGTCTTCGGGTTCTTGGTCATCACCTCGTCGACGGTCGCCGTCATCAGGCCCGGCCCCATGTGGCGGCGCAGATCGCCGTCGGTGACGATGCCGGCGATGTTGCCGCGCGCATCGACGATGCCGACGCAGCCAAAGCCCTTCGAGGTCATCTCGACCAGCGCGTCGGACATCTTCGTCCCCAGCGGCTTCAGCGGCACTGCCTCGCCCGAATGCATGAGGTCGCGGGTATATTTCAGCATCGCGCCGAGCTTGCCGCCCGGATGCAGCACGCTGAAATCGACCGAAGTGAAGCCGCGGCCTTCCAAGAGCGCGATCGCCAAGGTGTCGCCGAGCGCCAGCATCATCAGCGAGGAGGTGGTCGGCGCCAGATTGTGCGGGCAGGCCTCGCGCGCCTTGGGCAGCGTCAGCGCGACGTCGGCCGCCTTGCTGAGCGAGGATTCCCGCTCCGAGGTCATCGCGATCACGGCGATCTTGAACCGCGCGGCATAGCTGATCAGATTCTTCATCTCCGGCTGCTCGCCGGACCAGGACAGCGCCAGGATGACGTCGTCGGCCGTGATCATGCCGAGGTCGCCATGGCTCGCCTCGGCGGCATGGACGAAGAACGCGGGCGTGCCGGTGGAGGCGAAAGTCGCGGCGATCTTGCGGCCGACATGGCCTGATTTGCCCAGTCCCGTTACGATCAGCCGGCCCTTGGCGTTCATGATCAGCCCGGCGGCGGCGGCAAACGGCGCCCGGAGGTCGGACTGCAGCGCCGCCGTCAGCGCGGCGATCCCGCTGCCCTCGGCGTCGAGCGTGCGCAGCGCCGACTGGACGGCGGCATCGGCAGGGCCGTCGCCGGATGATGGTGCCGGCAGTGGTTTGGGATGAGCCATGTCCTATTTCCAGGGATGTCTGGTTCCAGGGATATCTGCTTCCAGGGAAGAGGGCGCTGGCCCGGGCCATTTCTTAGCATGGCCGGTCCGTCGATGCGACGCGCAAGGCGGCTGTCTCAACCGCTCATTAACCATACTTGTTTTAACTCCTTTAACCGCTGGTCGTCGCGCACGCCGCCTGCGCGGATCGATCAAGTCTATGTTTTCGTTGGGGTATTTTTCTGTCGTGAAGGCCAGGCCAGCAACCGGCCGGAACAGCCGCGCGCGTCTTTCCCGCGCCGCCTTGCCGTGCCTGGTGCTGACCACGCTATCGGCAACCGCCGCGGGCGCCCAAACCGTCACGCCTGATTTGTTCAGCGCGACCCGCAGCAGCCAGCTGATGTCGCCGGATTCGCCGCTGCGCCGGACCGCGGCGGAGGCGAGCGATCCGCCCGGCGGTCCGAAACCCGGCGATGGCGGCAACAGCAAGCCCGCGCCGTCGCGAATCGGGCAGATCCCGAGATACGGCCAGCCGGCCGCCAGCGGCGCCGCCGAAGCCGGTTACGACTCGCTGAACCGCAAGCGCCAGAAGCCAAGATACTATCCCGCCCAGGCGCGGCCGAAGCCGCCGGCTGGTCCGGGCAGTCCGCAGTCGCCTGGCGCTGCGGACAACCGGCTGCGGCCCTCGATTCCGCCCTCGGCGACGGCGAACAGGGCGCCGCTTCCCCCAGCCATGGCCGGCACGGTGCCGGGCCAGCCGCCGCGCAAGCGCCTCAAGGTCGATGACGATCCGTTCGGCGCCGTTGGCGATTACGCGGGCAGCTTCCTGATCAAGTCCGCGGTCGAGGTCTCCGCCGGCTATGACAGCAATCCCGGCCGGCTCGCCGCCGCGCAGGGCAAGCCGGTTTACGTGATCGCGCCGGAGCTGCTTGTTGTATCCGACTGGGAGCGACACGCGCTGGTCGCCGACCTGCGCGGCTCCTTCACCGGCTACGGCGGCAATCTGACGCCGCCCGCCAACGGCACGGCGCTGTCGGCGCCCCTCGATATCGATCGGCCGAACTTCAACGGCCATGTCGACGGCCGCCTCGACGTCAGCCGCGACACAAAACTGACCGGGCAGGGGCGGCTGTTCGTCTCCACCGACAATCCCGGCAGCCCGAACGTGCAGGCGGGCCTCGCGCGCTATCCGGTCTACACCACGTTCGGCGGCACCGTCGGCATCGACCAAAGCTTTAACCGCCTGCAGGTTTCCGTCGGCGCCACCGTGGACCGCACCGACTATGCCAACTCGAAACTCACCGATGGCTCTTCGGCCACCAACGACGACCGCAACTTCACCCAGTACGGCGGCGTCGGCCGCGTCAGCTACGACTGGATGCCCGGCCTGAAGCCGTTCGTCGAAGTGCAGGCCGACAGCCGCGTCCACGACCGCCAGCTCGACCGCTCCGGCTTCGCCCGCGACTCCACCGGCGGCTATGTCAAGGGCGGCACCAGCTTTGAGTTTTCGCGGCTGCTGACCGGCGAAATCGGCGTCGGTTACGCCGCGCGCGACTATACTGACCCGCGGCTGAACCGCCTCGATGGCCTGTTGGTGTCATCGTCGCTGGTGTGGACCGCGACGCCGCTGACCACGGCGAAGTTCATATCGGACACCACCATCACCGAGACCACGCTGCCCGGCACTTCGGGCGTGCTGACGCACCTCTACACCGTCGAGATCGATCACGATTTCCGCCGCTGGCTGACCGCGATCGGAAAATTCACCTGGGGCGAGCTCGACTACCAGGGCAACAGCCGCACCGACCGGATCTACACGCTGTCGGGCGAGGCGATCTACAAGCTGAGCCGCAACTTCTGGCTCCGCGGCACGCTGCGCCGCGACTGGCTGGATTCGAATCTGCCGGGGAACAGCACGGCTTCGACCGTGGTGATGCTGGGGGTAAGGGCGCAGCATTGAGGCGGAAACCACAATCTCAGTTCGTCATCCCCGCGTAGGCGGGGATCCAGTACGCCGCGGCTTCTCGATGAATCGCGTTCGCCGGTGGGATAGTGGATCACCCGCCTTCGCGGGTGATGACGGCCAGAGTGGTTGAGCGCCAACAAAAACCCCGGCACATCGGCCGGGGTCCTGAAGCATCGCCGATGCCAACCGTCCCCTACGGGCACGAATATCGCAGGCCATCGCGGCCCAGATAGGTCATGCTGTTCGGGTCGTACGAGCGATAGCGCTGCAGGCAATAGTTGATGGCCTGCTGCCGCTGCTGTTCGGCGGCGCTCGCCGCGATGGCGCCGCCGATGATGGCAGCTCCGACGCCGATGCCGACCGCAGTGCCGACACCGACGCCGCCTCGGCCCCGGCCACGACCGCCCCAGCCGCCGCGACCCCGGCCGCGCTGCGCATGTGCCGGGGAGACCCCGGCCGCAACGAAGGTGCCGGTCGTGGCGACCAGGCCGAGAACATAGATGAATACCAAAGCTCCGGCCGCCAATACGCGCGTGAAGCGCTGGCGCAGCGAATGGCCCGTTCCCTGAATTCTCATGTCATCGCCGTCCTTTGTTGTTCGATACGAACGATGCCCATTGCGGAGGCGATGGGCATTGATCCAGATCAGCTTGCGGACAATGTCACGGGGTGTCCACGCACGTTTGCGGCATGGTGGCTTCGCCGCCGCCGCTCACCGCGGCAGCGTGGTCGTTCCCATCAGGTACTGGTCGATCGCCCGCGCGCACAGCCGGCCCTCGCGGATCGCCCAGACCACCAGCGATTGCCCCCGGCGCATGTCGCCGGCGGCGAACACGTTGGGCAGCGAGGTCTGATAGTCGTGCGTGTTGGCGCGGACATTGCCGCGCTGGTCGAGATCGACGCCGAGATTCTTCAGGAGCCCCTCGTGCACCGGATGCACGAAACCCATGGCGAGCAGCACGAGCTGGGCCTCGAGTTCGAATTCGGTGCCCGCAATCGGCTTGAACTTGTCGTCGACCTGGACGCAGTGCAGCTTCTGCACCTTGCCGTCGGCGCCGGAGAATTTCTGCGTCAGCACCGCGAATTCGCGCTTGGCGCCCTCGGCCTGGCTCGACGAGGTCCGCATCTTCAGCGGCCAGTTCGGCCAGGTCATTCCCTTGTTCTCATGCTCGGGCGGCGCCGGCATGATTTCCAGCTGGGTCACGGATTTCGCGCCCTGGCGGAATGAAGTCCCGATGCAGTCCGAGCCGGTGTCGCCGCCACCGATCACGACGACATGCTTGCCGCCGGCCAGGATATCCTTCACGCCGACGAGCGGTTCGGCGGAGACGCGTCGGTTCTGTTGCGGCAGGAAATCCATTGCAAAGTGGATGCCTTCCAGTTCGCGGCCCGGAATCGGCAGGTCGCGACCGGCCTCGGAGCCGCCGGTCAACGCCACCGCGTCATACTGGGCGAGCAGCTCGCGCGGATCGATCGTGGTCTGCCCGCTGGCCGGCGCGGTGGCGCCGACATGGACGTCGTAATGGAACGTGACGCCCTCGGCCTCCATCTGCGCCACGCGACGGTCGATGACGTGCTTCTCCATCTTGAAGTCGGGGATGCCATAACGGAGCAAGCCGCCGGCCTTGGCGTATTTCTCATAGATATGGACGTCATGACCGGCGCGCGCGAGCTGCTGCGCGGCCGCCAGGCCCGCGGGGCCGGAGCCAACGATCGCGACCTTCTTGCCGGTCTTCGCCGGTGCGATCTCCGGCTTCAGCCAGCCATTGTCCCAGGCGCGGTCGACGATGGCGCATTCGATGGTCTTGATGGTGACCGGGTTGTCGTCGATGTTGAGCGTGCAGGAGGCCTCGCACGGCGCCGGGCAGATCCGGCCGGTGAATTCCGGAAAGTTGTTGGTCGAGTGCAGATTGCGCGAGGCCTCTTCCCAGTTGCCCTGGTAGACGAGATCGTTGAAGTCGGGGATCTGGTTGTTGACCGGGCAGCCCGGCGTGCCCGGCGCCACCGAACCGGTGCCGTGGCAATAGGGGATGCCGCAATTCATGCAGCGCGCGGCCTGCTCGCGGGTGTCCTTCTCGCTCAGCGGAATGACGAATTCGCGATAATGCTTCAGACGGTCGGCGACCGGCGCATACTTGCGGTCATGCCGGTCGATTTCCAGAAAACCCGTGATCTTTCCCATTAAACCTGATGCCCCTGCATCTCTCGTTCGTACTTGTTCGATCGTCATCCTGAGGAGCGGCGCCCTTGCGCCGCGTCTCGAAGGATGGGGTGGTTTGCTCTCACCGTCCTTCGAGGCCCGGGCCTTGCCCGGGCACCTCAGGACGACGTTATCAATAAAATCAGGCCCCGATCGCGATTTTCGGCTCGGCGTCGGCGTTGGCCTTCATTTCCTTCAGCGCGCGGCGGTACTCCACCGGCATCACCTTGCGGAATTTCGGCAGCCAGGCCTTCCAGTCGGCGAGGATGTCGGCGGCCTTTTTCGAGCCGGTCAGCTTGGCGTGGCGCGTGATCAGCACGTGCAGCCGCTCGACGTCGGACTCGAGCAGGTTCTGGAACACGTCGACCCGGCCATGCGCTTCGAGATCGCCGCTGGCATGGTAGGTGTTCTGGTTGATCATCTCTTCCGAGAGCACCGGCTCGAGCTCGACCATCGCCATGTTGCAGAGTTTTGCGAAGTCGCCGGCCTCGTCCAGCACATAGGCGATGCCGCCGGACATGCCGGCCGCGAAGTTGCGCCCGGTCTTGCCCAGCACGACGACGATGCCGCCGGTCATGTATTCGCAGCAATGGTCGCCGGCGCCTTCGACCACTGCGACCGCGCCGGAGTTACGCACCGCGAAGCGCTCGCCGGCGATGCCGCGGAAATAGCATTCGCCCTCGATCGCGCCGTACATCACCGTGTTGCCGACGATGATGGATTCTTCCGGCACGATGCCGGAATTCTTCGGCGGCTTGACGATGATGCGGCCGCCAGACAGACCCTTGCCGACATAGTCGTTGCCTTCGCCCTCGAGCTCGAAGGTGACGCCCCTGGCGAGCCACGCACCGAACGCCTGTCCGGCGGTGCCCTTCAGGCTGACATGGATGGTGTCGAGCGGCAGCCCGGCATGGCCGTAGATCTTCGCCACCGCGCCGGACAGCATCGCGCCGGCGGAACGGTCGGTATTGTTGATCTCCTCGTCGATCTTGACCGGCGCCCCGCGATCGAGCGCGGCCTGCGCCTTCTCGATCAGGCGGCGATCGAGCACGGCCTCCAGATGATGGTTCTGGCTCTCGGCGTGATGGATCTTCTGACCCTTCAGTTCCGGCTGCCGCACGAACAGTTTCGAGAAGTCGAGGCCCTTGGCCTTCCAGTGCGCCACCAGCCTGGACTGGTCGAGCATCTGGGTCTGGCCGACCATTTCGTCGAACGTCTTGTAGCCGAGCTGCGCCATGATCTCGCGCACCTCTTCGGCGACGAAGAAGAAGTAGTTGATGACGTGTTCGGGCTGGCCGGTGAAGCGCTTGCGCAGCACCGGGTCCTGGGTCGCGACGCCGACCGGGCAGGTGTTGAGGTGGCACTTGCGCATCATGATGCAGCCCGCCGCGATCAGGGGCGCGGTGGCAAAGCCGAACTCGTCGGCGCCGAGCAGCGCGCCGATCACGACATCGCGCCCGGTGCGGAAGCCGCCGTCGACCTGGACCACGATGCGGCTGCGCAGCCGCTCGCGCACCAGCGTCTGGTGGGTTTCGGCGAGGCCGATCTCCCACGGCGAGCCGGCATGCTTGATCGAGGTGAGCGGCGAGGCGCCGGTGCCGCCCTCGAAGCCCGCGATCGTCACATGGTCGGCGCGCGCCTTGGCGACGCCCGCGGCTACCGTGCCGACGCCGATTTCGGAGACCAGCTTGACCGAGACCTGACCGTCCGGATTGACGTTCTTGAGGTCGTAGATCAGCTGCGCCAGGTCCTCGATCGAGTAGATGTCGTGATGCGGCGGCGGCGAGATCAGGCCGACGCCGGGCGTCGAGTGCCGCACGCGCGCGATCGTCGCGTCGACCTTGTGGCCGGGCAACTGGCCGCCTTCGCCGGGCTTGGCGCCTTGCGCCATCTTGATCTGCATCATGTCGGAATTGACGAGATATTCCGTCGTCACGCCGAAACGGCCCGAGGCGACCTGCTTGATCGCCGAGCGCATGCTGTCGCCGTTCGGCATCGGCTTGAAGCGGTCGGCCTCTTCGCCGCCTTCGCCGGTGTTCGACTTGCCGCCGATCCGGTTCATGGCGATCGCGAGCGTCGTATGCGCCTCGCGTGAGATCGAGCCGAACGACATCGCGCCGGTGGCAAAGCGCTTGACGATTTCGGAAGCCGGCTCGACCTGGTCGAGCTTGACGGGTTTGCGCTTCTCGTCCTCGGCGGTCTTGATCCGGAACAGGCCGCGCAGCGTCAACAGCCGCTCCGACTGCTCGTTGAGGATCCGTGCAAACGCGCGATAACGCTCCAGCGAGTTGCCGCGCACGGCATGCTGCAGCGTGGAGACGGATTCCGCGGTCCAGGCGTGATCTTCGCCGCGGGTGCGGTAGGCGTATTCGCCGCCGACATCGAGCGCGCTCTTGTAGACCTGCGCATCGCCAAACGCATCGGTGTGGCGGCGCGCGGTTTCCTCGGCGATTTCGGCCAGGCCCACGCCCTCGATGCGGGTGTGGGTGCCGGCAAAGTATTTTGCGACGAAGTCCGCCTTCAGCCCGACGGCGTCGAAGATCTGCGCGCCGCAATAGGACTGATAGGTCGAGATGCCCATCTTGGACATCACCTTCAACAGCCCCTTGCCGATCGACTTGATGTAGCGCTTGACGAGCTCGTAGTCGTCGAGCGATCCGGGCAGGCGGTCCTTCATCGCGATGATGGTCTCGAACGCCAGGTACGGATTGATCGCCTCGGCGCCATAGCCGGCAAGGCACGCGAAATGATGCACCTCGCGCGGCTCGCCGGATTCGACGACAAGGCCGACCGAGGTGCGCAACCCGGTGCGGATCAGGTGATGATGCACGGCGGCGCAGGCCAGGAGCGAGGGAATCGGGATCCGGTCCGAGCCCGCCATGCGGTCGGACAGGATGATGATGTTGACGCCTTCGCGCACCGCACCCTCGGCGCGGGCACAGAGTTCGTCGAGCACCTGCTCCATCCCCGCCGCGCCGAACCCGGCATGGAAGGTGGTGTCGAGCGTGCGCGACTTGAAATGGGTGTCGGCGACTTCCGAGATCGAGCGGATCTTCTCCAGATCCGCGTCGGTCAGGATCGGCTGGCGCACTTCCAGGCGCTTGGTCGAGGCCAGGCCTTGCAGGTCGAACAGGTTCGGCCGCGGCCCGATGATCGAGACGAGGCTCATGACGAGCTCTTCGCGGATCGGATCGATCGGCGGGTTGGTCACCTGCGCAAAATTCTGCTTGAAATAGGTGAACAGCGGCTTCGGCCGGTCCGACAGCGCCGAGATCGGCGTATCGTTGCCCATCGAGCCGGCGGCTTCCTCGCCGGTCGCCGCCATCGGCGTCATCAGGATGTTGATGTCTTCCTGCGAATAGCCGAACGCCTGCTGCCGGTCCAACAGCGGCAGGTTCGAGCGCATGCCCTTGACGGGTGCGTCGGGCAATTCCTCAAGCACCAGCTGCGTGCGATGCAGCCATTCCCGGTAGGGATGGCTCTTGGCGAGATCAGCCTTGATCTCGTCGTCCGGGATCAGGCGGCCCTGCTCGAGATCGACCAGCAGCATCTTGCCCGGCTGCAGCCGCCACTTGGTGACGATCTGGTCCTCGGGAATCTTCAGCACGCCCATTTCGGACGCCATCACGATGCGGTCGTCCTTGGTGACGAGGTAGCGCGCCGGCCGCAGCCCGTTGCGGTCGAGCGTCGCGCCGATCTGGCGGCCGTCGGTGAAGGCGATCGCGGCGGGCCCGTCCCACGGCTCCATCATCGCGGCATGATATTCATAGAAGGCGCGGCGCTGTTCATCCATCAACGGGTTGCCGGCCCAGGCTTCCGGAATCATCATCATGACCGCGTGCGGCAGCGAGTAGCCGCCCTGCACCAGGAATTCGAGCGCGTTGTCGAAACAGGCGGTGTCGCTCTGGCCTTCATAGGAGATCGGCCACAGCCGGCTGATGTCCTTGCCGTACAGCTCCGACTCGACGGAAGCCTGCCGTGCCGCCATCCAGTTGACGTTGCCGCGCAGCGTGTTGATTTCGCCGTTATGGGCGATCATCCGGTAGGGATGCGCCAGCGACCAGGCCGGGAACGTGTTGGTCGAGAAGCGCTGATGCACCAGCGCCAGCGCGCTCTCGAAATCCGGCTCGTGCAGGTCGGGATAGTACTTGCCGAGCTGATCGGCGAGGAACATGCCCTTGTAGATCACGGTGCGGCACGACATCGAGGCCGGGTAGTAGCCGGCGAGCCCGCGCTCGCGGCGCTGGTAGATCGCCTGCGAGATCGACTTGCGCAGGATGTAGAGCCGGCGCTCGAATTCCTCGTCGGTCTTGGCCGTCCCGTTGCGGCCGATGAACACCTGCATGTTGGCAGGTTCGGTCGGCTTGACGGTTTCGCCGAGCGAGGAATTGTCGGTCGGCACGTCGCGCCAGCCGAGCAGCAGCAGGCCCTCGTCCTCGATCTGCTCGGCGATGATGCTCTGGATCACCTTTCGCCACGCCGTTTCCTTCGGCATGAACAAGGCGCCGATGGCGTACTGACCGGGCTCCGGCAACTGGAAGCCGATTTCGGCCGCCTTGCGCGCGAAGAAACCGTGCGGAATCTGCACGAGAATGCCGGCGCCGTCGCCGGCGCGCGGATCGGCGCCGACCGCGCCGCGATGCTCGAGGTTGCAGAGGATGTTGATCGCGTCGGAGACGATCTGATGCGACTTCCTGCCCTTGATGTTGGCGATGAAGCCGACGCCGCAGGAATCCTTTTCCAGCGCCGGGTCGAACATGCCCTCGGCCGGCGGACGCCAATCGTGTTCGCGCGCCAGATCTTCAGAGAGGGTATCGTCCGGTTTCGAAGCCGCGGTCGCCGACAGTATGTCTGCCACGATGGTGTCGCGCTCGAATTCCGACCCGCTCATCACAATCCTCTCAAAAAAGGCTTAATGGCCTCACCGCATCGTCGGCGCACCTTGGACGCTTGCGGCACCCACCGGGCCACCGCTCGTCCACCGCGAGCCGCATTTTCCTAAATTCAGGCCAGGGCGTCCAACGTCCCAGAGGGACGGCCTTGCCTGCACTTGCCCTGGAGCTCCTGGCCCCACGGATCCGTTGCAATCCCTATGCCGGGACAACCGCGAAATTGAGACAGTGATACTGTCCTAACGCCGACCATGCCAAACTTTTGTCTATCACACAAGCGCGTGAAAGTCCTCGCCCGCATGCGTTTACAGGCCCCGCAGGCCGGTAAAAAGGTCGCCACCGCGGCCGGTGCGCCCGATGCGCCGCGATCCGGCCCAAGGACTGCCCAATTTCGAATTGAAGTATGGACCGGGTCGGCAGGCGAGAGCGCGGAAGGCGCCCGCGGCGGCGGGCTCGATGGCTGCGGGGCTTACAGGAGCTTTCGGTGATGAAGTTTTTCACGGGATCTTTGGCGGCGGGACTGATCCTTCTGGCGGGCGGCGCGCAGGCGCAGGTGCCCGGACATTACAGGGCGGTATCGGACGTCGAGACCCCCTATGTGGTCGGGCCACGCGTCGTCGTTCCGCCGCCGGCCTACGAGGTCGGTCCCGGCCATGGATATGGACCGAGCCTGCTGCCGTCGACGGAAGTCTATGCCGTGCTGCGCGACAATGGCTTCTCGCCGCTCGGGATTCCGCGGCTGCGCGGCTTCGTCTACACGATCGCCGCGCTCGATCGCGACGGTTCGGGCGGACGTCTGGTCATCGATGCCCGGGACGGCCGGATCCTGCGCTTCGTGCCCCGCCGCTCGGGCAGCGATTTCTATGAAGAGCAGAGCATGCTTCCGAGGGCGGTCCCTGCGCCGCTCGGCGCCATGCCGCCGCACGCTCCGCAGGTGGCTCCGCTGGCGCAGGGTCAGCCGCCTCAGCCCCATGGGCAGGATCAGGCCGCGTCCCGCCCGTCACGGCCAGCCCAGGTCGCGAGCCGCGCGGTGCCTGTGCCGAAGGCCAGCCCGATCGCTGCCAAGCCGGCACCGGCGGTGCCTGCGCCGGTTCAGCAGGCGGCCGCGCCGGCGCCTGCGCCAAAATCGGTCGAGGCCCCGCCAGCCGCCCCGCCGCCGGCGGAAGCGACCGCCGCCAAGCCCGCGGCTCCCCCGGTCGCACCGACCGAGGAAATGCCGAAGGCGCAGGGTCTGGAGTAATCCCCCGTTGCTTCCACGGGAGGCAGCTACAGCAAACAAAAAAACGCCCCGGTTTCCCGGGGCGTTTCAGACCGCTGACAAAGTCCTCGCAATTTGCGGGGACTTTTGATTCATTGGTGCATGCTCCGCAAACCGCTGCCTGAACAGACGGCGATCGAGATGGTCAGTCTCGACGGTCTGGTTCCGAAG
>JAESFG010000295.1_pt1 | contig 97421 bp, 53 predicted proteins | sample 9269371 | NCBI WGS metagenome assembly JAESFG01 (sample SAMN14506227, study PRJNA617093) | algae metagenome | isolation source: Aetokthonos hydrillicola CCALA 1050 (B3-Florida) and co-occurring... | place: USA: South Carolina | collected 2013-01-01
TCCTCTACTCCGACACGTCGTTCGTCGCCGGCTCGGGCGCAGCCAACGCGGTGTACGCCCTCTCGCTCGCGGCCAACCAGAAGGTGACCGTCCGCTGGACCCAATTCGCCGGCACAGGCAACGTCACCCTCCAGGGCGCGACGCTGTCGTGAGCCAAACCAGATAAACCGATGCGTCGGCGCAACCGCTCCGGTTGCGCCGACGTTCACGGCCGTCGTGCTCCCGCCAGGGCGCGACGGCCTTTTGCTTTGCGCTCGTCGCGCCTACGCTGTGCGCCCGAGCATGGCGAAGATCCGCGAAATCGCTGCACACGTCGGGCTGTCGTACGACACCGTCGCGCAGATCCTCAGCCCGTCGGGCCGGAAGCGAAACCTTTACAGCCCCGACACGCAGCGCCGCGTCATCGAAGCTGCGGCGAAGCTCGGCTATCGCTCCAGCAACGCTGCCCGAGGGGTCAAGACCGGCATTCTCGGCAACATCACCCTCGTGATGTGCACGCGCATCCACACGTCGTACGTGCCGCCCGAGGTACTCACCGGCGTGCGCCGCGCCGTCACCGAGCGCGGCTATCACCTCTCGATCGCGTGGCTTGAAGAGGTCGCGTTTGAAGACCCGACGTTCGTGCCACGCATCGCGCGCGAATGGTCGAGCGACGGCCTCCTCGTCAGCTACACGCTCGACGTCCCTACCGCCACGCTCGAGGCGATCCATACCTCGCGCCAGCCGGCCGTGTTCATGAATGTCGACTTCCCGCTCGCCAGCGTCAGGCCCGACGACTTCGGCGCGGGCATGCTCGCGACGCAGCACCTTATCAAGCTCGGTCATCGTCGCATTCAGTACGCCGACTCCGACACGCTGCCGCAGCACATCACGGGCGAGCACCCGATCCACTACTACGTGCGGCATCGCTACGAGGGCTACCTGACGGCGATGCGCGAAGCGGGCCTGGAGCCACGGGCGTCGTTCGGCGGGCGCTGCGAGCCGCCGCGCGACCTGAGTTGGCTCGACGCGAAGCCCGCCCCGACGGCCGTCGTCATGCCCCACGACGCGGCGATCGCCGAAATGCTCCTCCGCATGACGCGAACCGGCCGGGACGTACCACGGGATCTGTCGGTCGTCGTTTGCGCAAACAGTGCGCTCAACTGGGCGGGCTATCAGTTCGACGTCGTGCAGATCCCCCACGAAGCAGTCGCCTACCGTGCCACATGCCGGCTGCTGAATCGCATTGTGGATGCGAAAGCGGACCTGTCGTCTGAGATCGTCCCCTGCACGCTGCTCTCCGGAAACACGACCCGGCCTGCGTAGCCGAGGCATCTTGTTTCTAAAAATACAGTAAAATTGATTTGAATTCTCGTACTTCGCGCGTATTCTTGGGGTAAGCGGAGTCCGCATTCACCTTGGTTTTTCACCCGCGATCGAAGGAGAGAGAAACATCATGAGCAGCTCGAAGTTCGCCTCGCGTAGCGCGGCGTCGGTGCGTTACGCCGTTGCAGCAACGACGATTTCATTGGGCGTGGTAGCGCTAGCATCGGCGCAGGTCGTCCCCAGCGTGAGCCCGATCGACGGCGGGGTCGTCGCTGACATCGGGCCGCTCAGCGGCACGTTCACCTACAACTGGGCACCCAGCCTCGTGGAGATGACGAACAAGGACCTCGTCTGCCTCTACTACGGCGGGCCGGGCGAACACAACAGCGCGAGCGGGCTCTACTACTCCGTGAAGCCGTACGGCACGAGCGACTGGACCGCGCCGCGCGTCCTCTTCAACAACCCGTCTTTCAGCGAGATCAACGTCACCCCGCTCGCGACACCGACGGGCTTCATCGGCTACTACCAGCGCATCAACAACGTCGCCTACTTCACGGGCGACCTCTCCCGCCTGACCGCGACATATGACTCGTCGGCCCGCACGTTTTCGGTGTCGGGCACCGACGTCGCCCTCAATGGTACAAACGGACAGCCCCTGCCCTTCTCTTACGAGCCCGGCACCGCGCCGGTGAAGCTGAAGAACGGCAACCTGCTGCTCGGCGTCACCGACAAATCGAACAACTACACCGGCGTGGTCATATCGGCCGACAACGGGTCGACCTGGACTTACCGCGACATCCCGCAGAACCAGCCCACCAACCTCACGACGGCCAAGCACAGCATGCCGTCGGTGCAGCAGCTTTCGGACGGCACGCTGGTCGCCTACACGCGATCCTGGCTCTACAGTGCGAGCGCTGGCAACACGCTCCGCAGCAGCACCAACCCCGCGAACAACGTGCAGCGCGAGCTGTCGTTCACGTCTACCTCCACCGATGGCGGCGTGACGTGGTCCACACCCGTGCAGGTGTCGGCGCTAAAGGCGCCGAACGCGCGGCTCAACTGGGTCGCCCTGCCGGACGATTCGCGCCTCGTCGCGCACAACAACCAGTTCCGCCAGTACGACGCCGCGCTCGGCGACGTCTACGGCTCCGAGACTGGCCGGCATCGGCTCGACCTGCAACTGTCGACGAACAACGGCGCTACGTGGATCGACAAGGTCATCGACTCCAACAACAACAACCTCTCCGATCCGGAGATTGGCTACCCGTACATCATTTCGGGCAGCGATGGCTACCAGTACGTCGCCTACGGCTACCGCCCGACCGCGATCAAGTTCGCGAAGGTGAACAAGAACTGGTTCACGCCGAACACGACGCGGTCGCAGCTGCAGCAGAATTTCGCGTCGTTAGACGACGCCGTCCGCGACGGCTGGACGCTCAAGAGCAATGGCAATTCGCAGAACACGCTCTTCCACAGCAACACGTCCAACGCGGGCGGAGCGACGGGCGAGGTCGCGGGCACGGTGCGGCGCAACAGCTCCACCGGCAACGCGATGTTCTACGCCGACACAGACCTGAACGGCACGCTAAGCACCCAGGTGTCCTTCCAGGCGACGGGCCGATTCAGACTGCAGAACGCGAACTGGAACGGCGACCTCCGCGTTGGCTTCTTCGATCGCACGCAAACGCTCGCCGGGAAGAAGTTCGTCGGCTTCAACATCTCCGAGCCTGGCGCGGGCTATACGGGCTTCCGTGTCTTCCCGCTCTACGTGAACGACGCCGGCACCGCGACGGGCGGCTCGCCGCTCATCCCTAGCGCGGGCGTCGCCGACGGGTCGCAGGTGCTCTTCACGATCTTCTACAACCCCGCGACGGCGTCGCTCACGCTCACGCTCAATCGTGCGAGCGATAATGCGCTGCTTGGCTCGGGCTCCATCTCGGGCGTGCTCGCGTCGTCAGCGTTCACGCTCGACTCGTTCGGCATCGTCCTGCCAGGTCAGACTGCAGCATCTGACTTCTCGATGAACGTCGCGTTCGACAATTTCACCTACACTCAGCTGACGCCAATCCCCGAGCCTGCTGTTGCGGCCCTTGCGGTTGGCGGCGGCGCAGGGTTGCTGCGTCGCAGGTCGCGGCGCGACTGATTGAGCGGCGATTCACGACGAAAGCCGCGCGAGGTCTACCGGCCCCATCGAATGAGCACGACAACCGCTCCGCCTGATCGCAAGTTGCGTCTCGGCGTCCTCGGTCTTGGCGAGGGCCGCAGCATTATCTCGGCCGCGCTCACGAGCGAACGCTGGGAGCTGGGCCTCCTGTGCGATGTGAACGAGCAGCTCTGCCGCGACCGCGCGGCCGAGTTCAAGTTCGACCGCTTCACCACGCGTTTCGACGACATGCTCGCCGACGCATCGATCGACGTCGTCGGCATTTACACGCCCGATCCGCTGCATGCCGATCATGTGGTGCGATCGCTTCGCGCTGGGAAGCATGTCATCTGTACGAAGCCGCTGCTCGACTCGCTAGCGAGCGCGCGGGCTGTACTCGACGCGCAGCGGGAGAGCGGCAAAGCGGTGTTCGTCGGACAGAGCTCGCGTTTCTTCGAGCCGATGATCCGTCAGCGCCAGGACTACGAGGCCGGTCGGCACGGCGAGCTGTTCAGCGTCGAGTCGTACTACAACGCCGATCACCGCTGGTTCCTACAGAAGGGCTGGACCCGCGGCGGCGGCCTGAAGTGGCTGTACGGCGGGCTCTCGCACCCGGTCGACCTGCTCCGCTGGTACCTGCCCGACATCGACGAAGTGATGGGATATGGGCTGCTAACCGAGAACGGCAGATCGCTCGGGCTCGTGCACCACGACGCGATGCACTTCGTCCTGCGCACCCGCTCCGGAAAGATCGGCCGGATCAGTGGGCACTACAGCGCGCCGTACGGCAACACGAAGCGCGACAGCGGCATGAGCTGCGTCCTGCGCGGCCTAAACGGCCACAGCCAGGCCGACTACTACGAGCTTCGCTACAACACCCACTTCACCGGCGAGGGCCCGCGCGAGCAGAAGTTCGACGACCGCGCGAAGTACTACTTCCGTTTCGACGGAATAAGTCACCACGCGGGCGAGTATCAGAACTACATCGACTACTTCGCTCGTTGTCTCGCCGAAGGGACTACACCCGTCCCTGATGCGCGCGAGGGCATCATCACCGTCGCTGTGATGAATGCCATGGAGCGAAGCCTCAACGCAGGCCAACCCGTCCGCGTCGCTGACGTGTTGGCCGACGCAGGTCTCGACGGTTCACTCGAACACTGACGAGTTGCCGTCCCTCGGCGCACACCACCCGGCTGCCGACCAATACGCCACAGGCCATCCGGTCTGCCCAGCCAGTTTCCGCTCTGCGGCTCCGCCGTGGTGCGGGTGCTCTTCGTGTCGGCGTGGCCGCTATCCGCACACCTCGCCGTCAGTGTCGAGTTATCGCTGGCGGTCAGCGGTCCGTCTGCATTCGAGCGCGGTCTACTCCGGTCACTCGAACCGGACCGCAGCCATTCACATCGCTCCTATGATATGATATCATACAACTCTGGAGGCTCGCGGCTTGTGTCTTCCGGGATGACTGCTTATGAACTCTGTTCGCGCCGCCCTCATTCACGGTCCAATGTACGACGGGCTGTACGCCTCGATCTCGGCGTCAGTCGAGTCTGCAGGCATCGACTTGCAGGTGATGTTTCGGGGCGATCATCCGGCCATTAACGCGTTCCTCTCGTCTCCGGCAGCGGCCCAGTGCGACCTCGTCTCGACGCACACGAAGTACGCCCCATCCCAGTCACGCCTTCTCGCGCCGCTCGACGGACTCTATCCTGCCGACGAGCTCGCAGACTTCGTGCCGAGAACGCTTGAGCTGGCGCGTGTGAACGGCCGACTGATGGGCATCCCGCGGAACGCCGACGCGCGCCTTCTTCACTACCGTACCGATCTGGTCGACGCAGCGCCGGCGACGTGGGATGCGCTGGTCCACGCGGCCCGTCGTGTGAACGACCCGCCCCGCGTGTACGGGTTTGCGTTTCCCGGCTGCGAGTCGGGCCTCTTCGGCACGTTCTATGAATTGGCAGAGTCGGCAGGGGCGGAGCTGTTTCCAGCGAACGGCGCGCCGGACCTCGACAACGACGCGGGCCGATGGGCGTTGACTCTGCTTCGCGCGATGTATGCGGAGGGCTTGGTCCCGCCGTCCATTCCCGCGATGCACTACGACGGCGTGCACGCCGCGTTTACTGACGGACACGTCGCGATGGTCGGCGACTGGCCCGGCTTCTACGCGAGCCTGTGCGATCCGACGCGGTCGGCGGTGAGCGACCGTTTAGCAGTGGTGCCCTATCCAGGGGGGCCGAGCGGCAGGTCGCTGTCGTACGGCGGAAGTCACACCTTTGCGCTGACTCGACGCGGAGCGAGCAATCCGGCCGCGGTTCGCCTGATTTCGTTGCTGACGTCGCACGAGGCCCAGCTGGTCGAAGCGCGTGCCGGTAGCGTCGCCATTCGGCGATCGGTCGCCGCACAAATCCGAACCGAGACGGCCTCCGCTCGCGATTTGGCCCGGCTGCGAGCGATCGAAACGGTCATCGAGCACCAACTCGTCATCCCGCCGAAGCTGCCGTGTTACCCGAGGATCGAAGAGGTGATTTGGAAGACCGTGCAGGCGGCCGTGATCGGCAAGCTCGGTGTGTCAGACGCGTTGCGGTCGATCTCGCGGCAGATGCGGGACATACTTGAGACCCATCGCGACAGCGAGGAGGGCGCGTGAGAACCGTCGTCCTGCAAAGACCCGGCGAGCTGGCATGGCGAGAGGTGGACGAACCGATCGCCGCGCCCGGCGAGGCGCGGGTGCAAGTGCTGCGCTGCGGCGTGTGCGGCACCGATACGCACGCGCTGGTCGGGCGGCAGCCGTTCTTCAGCTATCCGCGTCGGCTCGGCCACGAACTGTGCGTGCGCGTCTTGAGCGTCGCGCCGAACGACCGCGTTGCGCCGGGCGACCTGTGTGCGGTGGAGCCCTACTACTTCTGCGGCCGATGCCGCGCCTGTCGAATCGGCCGAACGAACTGCTGCAGCGAATTGAAGGTGCTCGGCGTTCACGTGGACGGCGGGCACGCGCCGCGATTAGCAGTGCCGATCGACAAGCTGCATCGGTCGTCACGGCTCAGCGCGGACGAACTGGCGATGATCGAGCCGCTCGCGATCGGGGCGCACGGCGTCGAGCGGGCGGGCACGTCGCGCAGCGACTGCGTGGCGGTGATCGGTCTCGGTCCGATTGGACTCGCAGCGCTCCTCGCAGCACGGGCCGCCGGAGCGAATTGCGTTGGCGTCGATCTACAGCCTGCCCGAGTGGAGTTCGCCCGCCGGATGGGCTTCGCGACGCTCTCCTCGGCTGGCAATCTGGTTGACGAACTGCGCCGCAGCTTCGGTCAGCGCCCCGACGTCGTGTTCGACGCGACCGGCAACGCCGATTCGATGCGTGCGTCGTTCGATCTGCCCGAGCACGGCGGCCGCCTCGTCTTCCTAGGTCTGTTTGCGGGCTCGGTCTCGTTCGATGATCCTTCGTTTCACCGTCGCGAGTTGACCCTTCTCGCCAGCCGGGCCGCCCTGTCTTCGACGTTCGCCGACGTGATTCGTCTCGTCGAAGAGAAGGCGATCGACGCGCGTAGCCTGGTGACGCATCGGCTGCCCTTCGACGCGTTGGTCGATCGGCTCCCAACGCTGTCCCGAGAGGACGGCATCGTGAAGGCCATCATCGACTTCCACGAGCACGCCTGAGCCGGCCGAGCTGCAAGAGACTGGAGACGCTTCCGCAATGACCATCACCAAGCTCGAACCCATCATCCTGCACGCCCCCGTCACCCGTGGACACATCGAGGACAGCACGCACAAGCTCACCCACTGGGGTGCGCCCGGCGTCGCTATTCATGCCGACACCGGCCACATCGGCTACGGCTTTTCCGGCACGCACGCGCACTTGCCGACAGACAAGCTGATCGTCGATTGCATCGTAGACAGCTTCGGCCCCCTGCTGCTCGGCCAAGACCCGACCGAGACGCTGCACCTGTGGGAGACGCTGCACAAGAAGGCAGAGATCTACTGGGTGGGCCGATCCGGCATCACGCACCTCGCGCTCGGCGCGATCGACATCGCACTGTGGGACCTCAAGGCGAAGCAAGCCAACCTGCCGCTGTGGAAGCTGCTCGGCGGGTCGGCACAGAAGAAGGTCGAGGCGTACAACACCGACGGCGGGTGGATCAATTACTCGCTTGAGACCGTTGTAGCCGACTGTAAGCGGATGGTGGAAGAGCACGGCTATCGCGCCGTGAAGATCAAGGTGGGCAAGCCCAATCCGAAGGAAGACTTGAAGCGCGTGGAAGCCGTCCGCACCGCGCTGGGCCCGAACATCCGCGTCATGACCGACGCGAACGGCCGGTGGACGCTCCCTCAGGCGATCCAGACCGCCGGGCGGTTTCACGAGTTCGACATCACGTGGATCGAGGAGCCCATTTACTTCGACGACGTGGAGGGACATCGCCGCCTCGCGGAGACGATCGCCACGCCGATCGCGCTCGGCGAGCAGCTCTACACCGCGAGCGCCTTCCGCGACTTCATCCACGCAGGCGCGGTGCACTACGTGCAGCCGGACGTGGTGCGATTGGCAGGCGTGACCGAGTTCTGGCAGGTGGCGGACCTCGCCCGGTGTTACAGCCTGCCCGTCGTGCCGCACGTTGGCGACATGTGCCAGGTGCATCAGCACGTGTGCTTCGCGCATCCTTCGTGCACGCTGCTGGAGTACATCCCGTGGCTACGCGATTGGATGGAGTCGCCAGCCCGAATCGTCGACGGGTACTACGTCGCCCCGGATGCGCCGGGTGCGGGGATGACGCCCACGCGGCACGCGCTGGAGACGATCAACCGCGTTTGAACGGAGAACGTCATGCTGCTGAAGGACATGGTCATCTTCCTCACGGGCGGTTCGACGGGCATCGGCTTCGAATGCGCGAAGGCTTACGCGGCAGAAGGCGCACGGCTGTGCGTCGTCGCTATCGAGGAAGGCGCTGCTGCCCGCGCGGCGAGTGAGCTGGGCGCGACGCACTTGGGCATCACCTGCGATGTGGCGCGCGACGACGAGGTGCGTGACGCCGTGCGTGCAGCGCTTGCACACTTCGGCAAGCTCGATGCTGTGCACAACAACGCGGGCATCAGCCAGCCGTCCAAGCCGTTGCACGAGACGACGGACGCGGAATGGACGGCGCTCTTCGACGTGAACCTGCGGAGCCTTCTCCACACCACGCGGCACGCGTTGCCCGCGCTGACGGCGACGCGCGGCTGCATCGTCAACACGTCGTCCATGGTCGGCGTGATGGGCCAGGCCAATCACGCCGCCTACACCGCCACCAAGGGCGCGATGAACACGCTCACTAAGTCGATGGCGCTCGATTACGCCAAGCTCGGCGTGCGCGTGAACGCCGTGTGCCCGGCGGGCGTGTGGACCCCGATGCTTCGGCAGTGGGCGTCGGAGCAGCCCGACCCCGCGGGCATCAATCGCTACCTCGACGACATCCACGCGCTCGGCTACTGCCCCGCCGGCGATGTCATCGCGGACGCGTGTGTGTTCCTCGTCTCAAACAAGGCACGCTTCATCACCGGCCACATCATGCACGTGAGCGGCGGCGCGGAACTCGGCTATCGTGTCTACGAGCGTTGAGCCGCGGCGTCACCGCGCGGGCTTCTTCTCGAAGACGCGAACGTAGTCCACTTCCATGAAGGTGCCGTCGATCGCATCGGTGACGGGGCCAGCCCACGTGATGATCGCCAGGCTGAGCCAAACCGGCGCGGGGCCGTGACACCAGGTGTTCTTCTCGCGACGGATCTCCTTGCCGTCGACGTAGAAGACGAGTTCGTCCTTGTCCCACTGCAGGCCGAAGATGTGGAAGTCGCGGGCGAAGTTGTACGCGCCGGTCGTGGCGTCGTAGGCGGTCATCTCCACCCACTTCGTTCCGTCGAAGTACTGCAACTTGTAGTCGTTGACGAGCCCGCGCCACGACACGCTGTCGAACCAGCCGTGCAGGAATTGGACGCAGCCGATCGTCTGCGGCTGATCGAACTCGAGTTCGATCCACTTCTGCCCCGCGTCCTGCGAGATCCAGGTCGTCTTCGGATCGTTGTCTGTCAGCCCGCCCACGCTCGCATCGGCGCCTGGCGCGTCGGGCTTCGGCGCCTTGTACGAGCCGCTCACGGTGACCTTCGTCTTCGGGTCGCGCGCCCAGTCGGTCGGGCCACCCTCAGGCACGGGTTTGTATGCGTCGGGGTACTTCTGGCCCGCTGTCGTCGGCGCGAAGGCGCGCAGCTCACGAACGTGGAAGCGCGAGGTGTTGTTGCTCTCGAAGCGAATCTTCTTGGTGGTGACCGGCGCTTCGAGCTGCAGCGTCCGGCCCGCCTCGATACCGAACACGTACGCCCGGCTGCTCGACGGATGCCACTTTCTGCCGTCGACCTCTTTCACGTCGGTGTGGTTGTGAATGTTCGTGCTGACGCCCGAGGGGTAATGCCCCTCGTTGATGTCGATCTCGAACTTCTTCAGCGGCGCTTCGGGCGTCACGCCCGGGCGCGTCATGATCCAGAACGAGTTGTTCGTCGCCGCGGCTGCGGCGTAGCGGTAGCGGCACTCGAAGTAGCCGTACTCGAAGTCGCGCTTCGTCCAGATGCTGCCGCTTGTCCAGTCCTGACCGGCCCGCTTCTCCTTGCGGTTGAGAAGCCTGAGCATGCCGTTCTCCACGCGCACGTTCTCGCGCCAGCGGCTGCACAGGATGTGCCCGCTCGGGCCGTTCTGCGACTCCCAAGCTTCGTCGAGCTTCGCGTCGGGGTAGTCGAACTCGTCCTCCCATACGAGCGACCAATCGCCCGGCGGCAGCAGCGACGCGTGACGCTGTGTGGTCGGCGCGACTGGCTGCGATGTCGGCGCTGCCGCCTGCACAGCGGAGCCGGACAGGCTCGAGCCACAAACGGCGAGCGAGGCGAGAACGCACGCGAGTCTGGATGAGGGACGCATAGTGTTGATCGGACTCCGCAAAGGATCAGTGATGACAAGGAGCGAGTAAGAGATCGCAAGCTCTTCACTGCAGGACATCGGCGATCGTGCCGCCGTCATCAGAGGACGAGTCGGGTGGCGTCAGCAGCAACGGCGCAGCTGCAGCGGCCGGCACGCCGCCATTGTAGTTGGCCGCCAGGATGAGCAGGTCGTCGAAGTTGACCGCTCCGTCGCGGGTGAAGTCGCCCGACGTGAAGGTCTGGCCGCTCAGTCGATTGTAGTTCGACGCCAGGATAAGCAGATCGTCGAAGTTGACGACGCGATCGCGATTGGCGTCGCCGGGCAGGACGAAGAACGAACCGGCCGCTCCTGTAGCTGCCAGCGCATTCCCCGCGGCGTCCGAGATGCCGGCCGTATTCAGCGCGACCGCGTAGTCGCCCGCGTTCATCGATGCGGGCAGCGTGAACGTCGCGACGTTAGTCGTCGCGTTGAACGTCACCGCGGTCGGCACACCTGTCGCGCCGTTTCCCGCGCGCGTGATCGTCACATCGCTCACATCGAGAGTGCCGGAGACGTCTTCGCTGAAGCCGACGCGGAGCGCGTTCGCGTTCACGTCGTACGCGATCGACGTGCACGTCGGCGCGTTGCGATCAGCGAAGTCGACAATGCGGACGCCGAGCCCGTCGGTGCCGATGTACGCCCGGCCGTAGTGGAGCGGGTCGCCCTGGATGACTTTCGGCAGGCCGAACTGCCGGGCGGCGTCGCTGATCTCGATCCACGTGGCGCCCTGGTCGTCAGAGCGGAAGAAGCCCGTCTTGCCGCTGACGATGCCAGCGACGAACAGGCAGGGGTAGTTCTTGCCGGGTGGCGCTGCGCCGACGCCAGCCTCGACGGCTTGCGTGACGGCAGCGGTTGCGAGCCGCGTCCACGTCTGGCCGCCGTCCGTCGATCGCCAGACGCCGGTGTTCGAGTAGCCCGTCGCCATCACCAAGTGGCCGGGCTGACCGAATACCGATCGCAGCACGCTGCCCGACGCCGGAGCGGTTGCAGTCACAAGCGCGAAGCTCGCGCCGCCATTCGTGCTCTTCCACACGCTCGCGCCTTGGTAAGCGTAGAAGGTGCCCGATTGCGAAAGATCAGCGGCGAGCTTCAGGTCGGCCGCGGGCGTCGAGCCCGAAAAGGTGATCGGCGTCCAAGCGCTCCATGTCGCACCGGTGCGCGTCGCGTATTGCGGCGCAGCGCCAGCCGGGTCCCACACGGCGCGCGTGCCATCCGGTGAAATCTCGATCTCACCCGAGCTCGCACCCGTGACCGCGGCGAAGCGCGTCCACGTGATGCCGTTGTCGGTGGAATACTGCGCCTGCGTCGAACTGCCCGCGCGCACGAGGAAGTTGGCATCGTTCCACGCGACGGCGATGTCGCTGCTGCTGCCCATTCGGATGTTCTGCGTCTGACCGAGGCATCCAGTCGCGGGCGAGACGTTGAAGTCGAGATGGCGGAAGCCATCGCGGTCGCCGATCGCGGAGAAGAGCCGGACCGGCCCGGTCGGCGGGCTCACCACTTCGGCCACCGCTGCCTGCTCGATGCCGTCGTTGAAGAAGCGGAACGCCGCGACGCCCCCGCTGGTGTCGACGGCCGTCAGGTTGCTCGTGCGGTACAGGCCGTTGCCGGTCGTGAAGAGCAGCTCGTTCGGGTCGAATGGGTCGATCGCGACGTCGTTGATCCAGTGAGGTCCGACCGAGTTGGCATAGGGCGCGGGCGAGTTGTCGAGCGCGGCGCGGATGTTGACCGCCTTCCACGTCGTGCCGCCGTCGAGGCTGCGGTAGAGGTCATCCTTCGCGCCCCAGCGGGCGAGCGTGCTCACCATGATGCGGTTCGCGTTCGACGGATCGATGGCGACGCCCGACCAGCCGCCCGGACTGAGCACGGGCAACTGCAGCGCGGTCCACGTCGGGGCTTCTGACCCGGGCGCGCTCACGCGGTACACGCCGCCCGTCGTAGGCCCGTTCGGGCCGGGGTTGTCGGAGTAGGTGACGTACAGACTCGAACCGTCTGGCGTGAGCGCGGCTCGGAGCGGGAACGCCGTCGCGCTCGTCGGCTGTCCAGGCATGGCATCCCACGTCGCGCCGGCGTCGCTGCTACGGTAGATCTTCGTGCCGGCGCTCGTGCACACGCCGACATATATCCGCTGCGATGCGCTGCCCACCGTGCCGCTCGACTTGTCGAAGACGACGAACGCGATGCCGACTTGATTCGCAGCGCCGCTGGTATCGCCAGTCGCGGGAAACGCGCCGAGCTTCGACCACGCCGCGGCCGAGTTTGTCGATTGCCACAAGCCGTCCATCCGCGAGCCAAACAGGATCTTGCTCGGCAGGTTCGGGTCGATCGCCATGCGCGGCCCGACGGTTCGGCCGCCGCCGTTGCCGTTGGCGCGGAGCGTCTGACCGGACGGCACGTTCCAGCGGCTCCAGGTCGCGCCCTTGTTTGTCGACCGGAAGATCGCCGCCGGCGAGTTGTACGTCCCGCAGACCATGTACACCTTGCCCGCTTCAACCGGGTCGACGGCCATCGCGTCCACGCCGAGCTGCTGTACTGACCAGTCGTTCAACTTCGACCAGTCGTTGAGCGGCGTCCACCTCGCGATTGCATCGTCCCAGCGGTACGTGCCGCCCATGTCGGTCTGGGCATAGACGAGGTTGGGCTCGACCGGGCTGTAGTAGATGCCGGTGACGTAGCCGGTGCCCTTCATCGTCGCCGCCGACCACGTGAGCGGGCCGGGCGTGAAGGCCAGGTGCTTGCGAGTCTCAAGCGGTTCGGTCGCGGGGTGCGAACGCGCTCGCTTTCGCGTGTGTGTACGGGAAGCCATCAGCGGTGGACCTCAAACGAATACCTTCGACTCAGGTCGAACCAGACGAGCCAATCGATCGACGTTTGTTCGAGAAGTCTCGGGGTGCGGAACACGCTCGTGCGAGATCAGTTCTCATTCCAGGCAAGCTTTACGTCGTAAGTCTGGGCGCGCATCAGAAACCGCGGCTCGGAATAGAGATTGTTGACGCCCGGCGCGGGTATGCGTGCGCCGGGAACCGACGCCGCGTGACCGTCGGCGAAGACGAAATTGCAGAGGCGTTCCTTCTCCGGGCCGCGCTGTCGGCCGTGGCGGAGTTGGAACTGCTGCGGCTTGATGTCGTGCAGGCCGAGACCGTCGAAGACGAGCGGGGTCACCGTGGGCTTCTTGATCTGCGTGAGCTTCGGGGCACGCGGCATGGGATAGCCGTTCTGATACGTGTAAGGTACGAACGGGAACAGCTCGCACTGCCAATAGTACGGCCGCGGCCAGCCGTAGCCGTAGACGGCGCCGTTGACGTCGTAGAGGCCCGGGTTGGCGGCATTGATCGCGTAGCTGACGGCGACGTCCTGCGAACCGTCCGTCGGCGTGCCCTGCAGGAGGTAATAGCCCGTGTTCGACGTGCGCGTCGACGCATAGTTCCAGAAGTTCACCGATTCCTGATGCTGCAGCGAACTCGGGCACACGAAGACATTGCTTCGAGTGCTCGCGCCGCTCGGCATCACGCGCGACTCGCGCAAGATCGTCGCCCAGTACTGCCCGCGCAACGCGCCGCCGCCGCGAGTGCTGCTCCACGCGGGCGGGAGCAGCTCGCGGTTCTGGCCGGCGTAGAGGCGCAGTCCCAGGCCGATCTGTCGAAGGTTGGCGAGGCACTTCACGTTCTGCCCAGACTCACGCGCCGCACCCAGCGTGGGCAGAAGGATCGCGATCAGGATCGCGATGATGCCGATCACGACGAGCAATTCGACAAGAGTGAAGGCGCCTCGGCAGGTGTGCGACTGATGGGGATGAACGTTGAACGGTAGACGACTCATGGACATGCTCCACGCGCTGCCAGCGCGAGTTGGACTCCCGTCCGCCCTTCCGCACCGATCGCGAGCAACACGAAGGCCCGCCGATCTACTGAAGACGGCCGCGCGTCCTCTCAGGCGCGCGTCGTCGTGCACGAATCTCTTTCGCACGTTCATCGACGTCGGCGACGTAACGCCATGCCGGCCAACGCGCCGACGATCGCCAGCGACGTCGGCTCGGGCACCGCGGCCTGGGCGAGCGCCCAGTCGCCCGCAAGGGAGCCGCTCAACGTCTGGTTGTAGTTTGCCGCCAGCTTCAAGAGGTCGTCGAAGTTGACGGTGCCGTCGTAGGTGAAATCGCCGTCGGTCCAATAGGCGCCGCTCTGGTTGTAGTTCGCTGCAAGCTTCAGCAGGTCGTCGAAGTTGACGGTGCCATCCAGGGTCGCATCGCCGTAGAGGGTTGGGCGGACGATCAGCGCATCGGCACCGATGGTCACACCGCGATAGTCCGAGTTGGCCGCACCGATCGCGGACGCCTGGCCGTATCCGACCGCGACGTTGGGGTTGGCGGTCGATAGCGAAGTGATGATCGACGGCGAGGTGGAGGCGAGCGTCGCGCGGATCGCATCGATTGGCGAAGCGCCTGCATAACGAATGACCGCGGTCGCGTCGTTGATCTGAAGTTGACCGCTGCCGGTGAACGTGAGCGACGAGAGCGCGACGCCTTTCGGAAGGCCTGCCGCGACCGTTGCCGAGCCGTTGCCGACCGTGAGACCGCCCGTGCCGAACGCGTCGGCGTTGCCCACGAGTAGCTTCGCGGTCGAGGTGATCACCGTCCCGCTGAAGGCGGGCAGCGAGCCGATCGCCGCGGCCGGGCCGCGAAGCGCCAGCGTGCCATTGCCCTGCAGCGTCAACACGCCTGGCCCGGCGAGCCCAGCCGTGCTCAAGGCGCGGCCGGGGTTGTCGGGCGTTGCGTTGAGGTTGATGCTCACTGTCGCGTCGGTCGCTGCGCCGAGTCCGGCGATGCGGTGATCGCCGAAGTTGAGGTTGTTGACCTGCAGAGCGGCGAACGACGTCGTGACCGGCGTGGTCGTGCCGATCGTGACGGAGTAGCCCGTGCCGTTGAGAACGTAATTCTGGTTCGCGAGGTAGGCCGCGTTGTTGTTGCTGAAGACGACCGACGCGCCGTTCGCGACGGTGACGGTCTGCGCACCCGGCGCGGCGAACGTGCCGTTCGGGCCGAGGATGTTGTCGTTCGCGCCGAGCTGCAGCCAGCCGCCGTTGACGTTGACGTTGCCGGAGTAGACGCCGTACGTCGTCCCGGCGAGCGTGCGCGAGGTCGAAGTCCTGTTCACATAGAGCGGGCCCGCGCCGAGCTTGGTCAGCGCGCCGGTGCCGCTGATGACGCCGTTCACCGTCACGCCGGAAGTCGCCGCCGCTGCGGCGTTGCGACCGACCGAGACGGTTGCATCGGCCGGCAGCGCCAGGCCGCCGATGGTCGAGCCGTTGCCGCCGAATCCGTTCTGGTCCTCGAACTGCAGCGCGGCGAACGCGGTGGTCACGGGTGTCGTCGTGCCGATCGTGACGGAGTAGCCCGTGCCGCTGATGACGAAGTTCTGGTTGTAGTTGTACGCCGCGTTGTTCGGCACGAACCGGGCCGACGCGCCCGAAGCCACGGTGACGGTCTGGTCGCCCGGCGTGGCGGCGGTGCCGTTCGCTCCGAGGATGCCGCTGGCCTTGCCGAGTTGGAGCCAGCCCGCGTTGACGAGCACGTTGCCTGAGAAGACGGGATAGCTCACGCCGTCGACGGTCGCGGCGGCCGACGGAACGTTGATGTGGAGCGGGCCCGTCCCGTTCTTCACCAGGTTGCCGGTGCCGAGAACGCCGCCGAGGACTTGCGCGCCGTTTCCAGCCGCAGCCGCGGAGTTGCGCGTGACGTTGATCGTAGAGTCGCCCGCGGCGAGCACGAGCCTGCCCAGTTCGTGGCCGAGGCTGCCAGCGGAGAAGCCGTTGACGTTGTTGACGAACAAATTCGCGTTCGTGAGGTACCCGCCGCCGCCGTTGAGGACGACGTTCTGGTACGTGCGATAGGCGCCGTTGCCGTCGTTCAGGATGAGCGATGCCCCGCTGGCGACGGTGATGGTCTGCCCGCCGAGCGCGGTGGAGGTGCCGTTCTTTCCGAGGACGTCGTGCACGTTCTGCAACTGCAGTCCGGTGCCGCTGCTGACGTAGACGTTGCCCGAGTATGGAGCATAGCTGACGCCGTCCCAGGTCAGAGCGGCGGCTGGAGTGGCCTTCGTGAGAATGAGCAGGCTGTTGCCGGCCGTCGTGAGGTTGCCCGTGCCGACGACGGGCTGGTTGACGAGCACGCCGCGCGCGGTGGGGTTGCCCGTGCTGCCGACTTGGTAGTTGATGCTGACGGTCGAGTTCGCCGCCAGCGCCAGGCCGCCGATCTGGGCGTTTCCGAACGAAAGGCCGATCATGCGAAGCGCAGCCGTTCCGGTCGCACCGTCGGCGGGGTTGGCGTCGCCGTTCAGGACGAAATTCTGACCCTGGATGAACGATGCATCGCCGTAGTTGAAGAGCACCTGCGCGCCGGCGTTCACGGTGAACGTCTGCGTCGTCGCCGCGTTCACGCCAAAGATGCTGTGACGCTTGCCGAGTTCGACCACGCCCTTCGTGAGGACGATGTTGCCCGTATAGAGGACGTTGCCGCTGTTGACGGCATCGCCATTGAACTTGATGGTGCGCGTCGGCGCGTTGTTCGTGATCGTGAGACGTCCAGAGCCGGCGTCGAAGTAGTTGTTGAAGCTGACGTTCGCGCCAGAGTTGGCGAGCGTGATCGACGTGTCGGTCTGGAAGACCATCGGCACCCGCAATCGATACGTGGTGCCGGCGCCCGCGCCGTAGTCGGCAAGGACGTTGATCTGGTTGTTCGTGCCGGAGAAGACGAGCGCCTTGGTGTAGTCGGCGGGCGAGTCCGTCGGACGGTTCGTGATCGTGACGACGCCCTCCACGCCAGGTCCGCCCGTCGTTGTGCCACGGAGGTTCAGGACGTTGAGATTAAACGGATCCGCGAGGTCCTGGTAGCTCGTGACGGTTGTGCCCGCGCCAGGTCCGGAGAGAGTGTCTGCGTAGAAATTGAGGACCGTACTCGATCCGCTGACAGGGACGGTGCCGCCCTGCCAGTTTGCGGGATCACTCCAAGCCGAGTTGCCGCTCGCTGTCGTGCCGATCCATGTCTGAGCGAGCGCTGCGTCGGACGCCATCGAGACCGCTGCCATGCAGGCAAGCGAGAGTACGGCGCGGCGCATGGAGCGCCGGAAAGGGGCTGATCCGGATTGCATGAACGAGTCCTCCGCGAGACTTCCAGTGGTAAGTTCGACAGCGACTCGGCCGCCGCCAAATCGCTGTGTTGCTACGTAGAGATTAGAGCATAAATGGCGATTGTCAATTGAAATCCGAGCTTGCATTCGAATGCGATGACGCGCGCCGCCCTGCCGTGGCCATTCGTTCGGTCAGCGAACCATCAGGCCGATCTTGTCGAAGCAAATGCTACCGCGGATTGGCTTGGAACTGCTCAGCACAAGCCACACGTTGTAGGCCGAGCCGACGGCGTCGATGTGCTTCGGCTCCTTGATGTCCACTTGATAGTTCTTCCACTTGGCCGCGTCGGCGAGAGGAACGCTGCCGAGCACCATCCAATAATTGGCCGGGCTCTGCATGACGACGGTGACGCGGGCGTCGGGGTCCTCGGTGACGAGGTCGCGGGTCATCATGTCGAAGACGACGCCGCGGATGTTGGATCGGTCCAGCTTCTCCTTCGGCGGCAGGCCGTTCACGATCAGCAGTGCACGTTGTCGTTTCTTCTCCGATGGGACGACGCCTTCCGCGGGCAGATCGATGCGGGCGACCTCTTTGTTCGCGCGCAGCGAAGCATCGGCCACGAGTTTGAATTCGCTGCGGAACTGCTTCTCGTCGGTGACGGGCTTGTCCATGAAGTCCCAGAAGACGATCGGCCTCGGGACGGACGGCTTCACCTCGATCGTCTTCGACACGCTTGATGCGCCATTGCTAGCCGTGACGGTGAGCGGGCCGGGTTCGGCGACGACGACGCTGAACGGACCGATCGCCTCGGCGAGACGCGCTGCGCGGCGATCGAACGTCGCCGGCCGATTGGCGGCGAGCGTCGCGGCATCGACCGCGACGGGGAACGGCTCGCCGCTCCCGGGAACCGCCGCCCGCACGTAGCCACGGACCGTGTCGCCGACGTAGATCGAGTCGGGCAGCATCAGCTTGAGTTCGGCGGTCTTGCCTGCGACATCGACGGCGGGCTCGTTGACGACGCCTGAAGCCTTCTTGCCCTTCAGCGGCACGCGCACGTGCACGACGGAGAACGGCGGGACGCTTGTCTCGAACGTCTGTCCGGTCGCGATTTCGGTCACGCGCGGGAGTGTGCTCCAGAGCGGCACGCTCGCGCGGTCATCCCAGAAATACTCACGGCCAGTCAGCGCGACCGACTCGCCCTTCTCGGCAAGGTCGACGCCGTTCAGCCGGATGCTGACGCGTGCCTCGCGGCGATCATCGGGGTTGACGAACTGCAGGTAAACCGCGCCATCGTCGCGCGTCGTGAGCGTGTAAAGCGTCGCGCCCTCGGTGACCGAGTTGAGTTGCTCGGCCAACACGCGATCACCCGTGAAGTTGTTCCACATCCACATCGCGTAATAGCCGGCCTTGCGGACGAAGCGGTCGCCGCTGTCGGTCCAGATCAAGCCGTGCCCCGACGTCATGCCGCGCGAGTGTGTGAAGGTATCCCATTGCGTGGCGTAGTCGACGCCGTTGCGGGCCATCTCGGCGAGCATGCGCGCGTGCCACAATCCGCTGAACAGGTCCGACGCATTGAGCCCGCCCGACAGGTTCCACTCGGTGTACCCGATCTCGATCTGCGATTCGCGCTGCGGCTGATACTCGCGAATCCATCCGCGGATCTTCGAGACCTCGCGCTCGACGGTGCGCGTGACGGCGGCGAGGTTCTCCTGCGGCGTGAGCGACGTCGTGCCGGGATACGTGTGGATCGACACGAAGTCGACGTTCGTGCCGCACCGCTCGATCATCTCTTTCGCGAATGCGAGCCCACCGATCTTGATGTTCGGATCGACGGCCTTCGCGGCCGAGGCAATCGCGTTGTAGCGATCGACGTAGATGTCGGGCGTGATGTTCGAGCCGTCGGCGAGCTTGTGGCCGGGCTCCCAACTGCCGTCGAGTTCGTTGCCGATCTCCCACATCTGCGACTTGTACTGCGGATGCGTGAAGTTGTTGAACCGCACCCACTCGGCCGCGTCGATCGGACGCCCGAGGCCGGCGTTCAGGCACGGCATCAGTTCCGGGCCATTCAGCGAGACGATCCAATCCTGCACCGACTTCACGTCGACGTTGCCGTTGAACCGCTTGCTCGGCGTCACGGGATTGCCCTGGCTGGCGAGGAAGCCGGGCTTGTAGTCGGAGTAATCGACGGCCGGGTAGCCGTCGGGGCCGATCTTTGTGTAGTCGATCTTCCCGTCGTCGCCGCGGACGCCGTTGCCGTTCCAGTAGACGGCGTTGCTCCACGATCCGCCGGGCAGGCGGACGTAGCCGGTGCGGAGGTCGGTCATCCACTGGCGGATCACGGGGTCGGAGAAATGCTTCGGGCTGTTCCAGATGGCGACGTTCGTCCCGCCAAGCCGGCGAGGCGAGAACTTGCGCCCTTCTGCGGATGCTTCAACCGTGAGGTTGAACCGCACCGGCTCGTCGAGCGCCGAATCCGCCGTTCCTGCTCGGACGGGCGATGTGGTGAACGACAGCGCAGCCGCTGCGAGAGCCGCAGCACATGCGACGGCAGTTGAACGAGGCCAAAGACGATTCGTGTTCACGTGAATGAGTCCTTTCATGTCCAGTCTATTCGACGCGCGACGTGCCCGGCGCGGCAGATCGTGATTCAGAAGGCGACCCCGGCGATCGCGGTCGAGCGGAGGTTCGACCGGATCCACCGGGGCCGCGGCGGAGGAGGTTGTGAGTGCACTTGCCGCCGAACGGGTCCCGCTCAGCGGCCCGAGCGTCGCCGCGCGAGAGCCGCAATCAGGCCCGCCGCGCCGAACAGCGTGGTGGGCTCCGGGATCGGCACGACCTGAACGGCGACGTCGTTACCACCCGTGAAGGCGGGCGTGCCTTCGGCGTTCGCGAAGTAGCTGATGGTGAAGTTGTAGCCACCGCTCGTGAACGTGGTTCCGTCGGCGAGGCCTGCAAACGTCCCGGTAACGGCGTCCGATCCGTCGTTGCGAATGAGGAAGAACGTCTCGCCGCCCGACGTGGTGGGAGCGAAGCCGGCCAGCGAGAGCGTGAGGTTGCTTCCCGTGACGTCGACCGTGCCGTTGACGATGAGCTGGTCGTTGTTGTTGCCGGCGATCGGCGTGGCCGAGGTGCCGGTGACCTCGACGAAGTACGTCGAGCCGGAAGCGAACTTCACGTCGCCGTTCATTGTCAGGATGCCGGTGCTGCTGCCCGGAGCGAGCGTGGCCAGATTGGCGAAAGTGACGTTGCCGTACACGATGCCGTGGCCGGAGAGGGTCTTATTGGCGGGGACGGTGAAGCCTTGAGAGACGCCGAGGACGTCGAGCGTCGCGCTGCTGTTCAAGCTGCTGTTGCCGACGATGATGTTGCTGGAACCGAGCGGGTACGCGACGGCGGCGTTGACGAGGGTCAACTTACCGGCTTGGATGGTCGTGTCGCCGGTGTAGGTGTTGTTAGCCGTCAAGGTGACGTTTCCGGCGGTGGACTTGGTAAACGTCACGCCGGAGCCGCCGAGGATGACGTTGACCTGTCCGTTTTCGACCGCGTAGGACGTACCCGTCAGCGTCCATGGGGTGACGGCGGTGTTGCTGGCAACACTGTAAGTGATGGAACCGTTCCGGAGCGTCAGCGCGCCGATGGTGTCGTTGGCGGCGAGGCTGTAGGTGCCGCCAGCGACGCGGACCGCGCCGGTATTCGGCAGGCCGCCACCCGAGACGGAGAGCGTGCCCTGGGTGATGATCGTCCCGCCGGCGTAGGTGTTGCTGGCGGCGCTGAGCGTCAGCGAACCGGCACCGGTCTTGGTGAGCGAACTCGTGCCGTTGTCGAGGATCGACGTGCTGATCGTGACCGTGTCGCCGGAGGAGTCGGATCGAACCACCAGTTCCGCACCGGCCGTCTTGGTTTGGACGCCCGTGCCGCCGGAGATCGTCAGGCCGTTGGCGCCGGCCTTCAGCAGCCCGTCAAGCGAGAGCGTCTGGCTCGCGGCGAGCGTCACGTTGAACGCGCCGCCGACGCGCAGCGTGTCGAACGACGCCGTGTTCTGCGCGGTGAGAGCTCCGGTGATCTGCTGGTGCGACGCGCTGGCGATGGAGGCGCCGCCCGCGCTGGTCACGAACCCGCTGTCGGTGCCGTACACCGGGGCACGGACATAGCCGGTTGCGTCATAGAACGCGTAGTTGCTCCCGCCGAAGAACAGGCCGCGGTCCATGAAGCCCGCGCTCGCGCCCGTGAGGACAATCTTGTTCGTGGTGCCGTTGGCACCGTTGGTGACGATGAAGTTGCCCGACGCACCTGCGGTTCGCGTTGCAAGCGACGAGAAGGTGAGCGAAGTGTTCCCGCTCGTGCCCCAGATCGACGACACGTTGCCTGCACCGGCGGAGAAGGTGAGCGCGCCCATCGATTGCGACGAGCCGGTGGTCGCGCCCGTGTAGGCGAACGTCCCGCCGTTGCGCGAGAAAGTGACATCATTGGAGGGCAGCACCGCGGTGCCGCCTCCGGTGAAGTTTAGCTGAGTGGCGTAGTCGGCCCCGGTGTTCATTCCGGCGATGGTGATGCCCCCGGCGAAGGTGTTGGCGGTGCCGGTCAGGGTCACGCCGCCGGCGACGGTGAGGGGCGTCGTCGCGCCAGTGAGGTTGCTCGACACCGTCAGCGTCGCGCCGCCGCCGCCCAGGAGGTAGCCGTTTGCGCCGGGTGTGAGAGTGCCGCTGTAGGTGACGCCTGCCGTGGTGCCGAGGTACAGGTTCGGAGCGGCGGTGAAGTTGAGGCTGTTCGCCGAAGCCACGTTCAGCGCCACGGTGCCGGCGCTGGTGGCGGCGTTGGAGATGCGGCCGATGAACGTCTGATCCAACCCGCCGGTGATGCCCGACGAGAACACGCCCTGACCGCTCAGGTAGACCTGCCCGGCGCTGATCGAGGTCGCGCCCAGCGAGTTGGCATTGTTGATCTCCAATGCGCCGTTGTTGATGACCACGCGCCCGCTGAACTGCGCGTAGGTTGTGCTGCCGGTGACCGTGATGCCTGCCGCCGGCGAGGCGACGTCGACAAACAGCGCGCCGTAGTTCACGCCGAAGTTGTTCGAGATGCTGAGCGTGCCGCCACCAGCCAAGCCTGCCGACACGGACAGCCCGCGGTTTCCGGCAGCGTTCTGACGGGTCGCGCCGACGCTGGCGTCGCTGGCGAGGATGAGCGAGCGGATCACGTTGCTTCCGAATCCCACGCCCGCCGATTGCAGCGCGTTCACACCGCCGGCGTTCAGCGCGATGCCGGTGCCCGAGCCGTTCAACACGAAGTTCTGAGGATTCGTCCAGGAGTTGTTGTTGGCTCCGACCACCATCGCGGCGCCGGCGGCGATGGTGACCTTCTGCGTGCCCGCCGTGTTGCTGCCCAGCGAGTTGGAGATGGTCGAGGTCTGAACGACGCCGCCGTTAATGTCGATGTCGCCGGTGAAGGCGGAGTACGCCGTCCCGCCCCACGTCACCGGATAGGTCGGAAGGGTTGAAGGCAGGAACAGGTAGCCGGGGCCGGTCTTCGTGAGTTTGCCGGTGCCGACCAGCCCGCGGGTAAGCGTCACACCGCGTGACTCGCCCGCGGTGTTGACCGCGACCCGCACCGTGGAGTCGCTCGCCAGCGCGAGGCCGCCGACCACGCCGTTACCGAAGCCGAGCCCGTTGGCGTTCAGAGCCGCGCTGGAGGTGTTGCCGTTCCCGTTTCCGTTCAGCACGAAGTTCTGCGCATTGGTGTAAGCCCCGTTTCCATTATTGATGTTCACGCCCGAGCCGCTGTTGACGATGACGCTTTGCGTCGTTGAAGCGTTCGCTCCGAGCGCTGCGTTCAACGCGTTCAATTGCAGTACCGACGTGGAGCCCGCCAACGTGAGGTCGCCGGTGAAGGTTCCTGCGGCGACCGGAAGCGAGAGCGGCCGGTTGGTGAGCGCGCCGGTGAAGGTGACGTTGCTCGCGCCGTTCCACGCCCCGCCGGTGTTGATGAACGCGCCGCCGCTACTGAAGTTGATCGCCGTGGCCGTGTTGAAGATCAGGGCGTTGTTGATGTTGATGGTGTAGCCCGGACCTGCGCCGTAGGCTCCATTGACGTTGAGCTGCGGGCTGGTGCCGTCGAACTGCAAGCCGTTGCCCTGCAGCGTGAGGGTAGGACCCGTGCCTGACGCCGGGCCCGAGCCGTTGATGTTGAGCTGATTCAGGATGAACGGGTTGGGAGAGATGTCCGCCGGGGCGACGATCGCGACGCCGCTGGCGAGCGTTGTCACCGGGCTTGTGGGGAAGAAGCTGACGACGGTGGAGGTACCGCTGACCGGCGCGCCGCCGGTCCAGGTGGCGGCGCTCCAGTTGGTGGTGCCGGTCGTCGTCGTCGTCCAGACCGACTGTGCGTCGGCGCGAAGGGCTGGCATCAGCACCGCGCCGACCGCCATCGCCAGCGACAGTTTTGATGCGAACCGACCCCAGAGAGGAGCCAAGGCGAACGACGAACTGTACCGACCGGTGTGATTTCTCCGCTCCATTGCGCTGTCCTCCGCGATCCGCAGACTAGGGTCCGCCAGACCCATACGATGCTGCCGCCGCTGCGGCTGCTTCTACCTAGCAAAAATAACTTCCGCCGACACTTCGTCAAGTGATTCTTCGTAGAAAATGGGTCTCATATGCGAAACGCTCGACTTACGCACCCGCGGCATTGATGTGGACGGAAAGCCAGAAGCGATGCACTGCATTCCAGCATCAAACTGCCGGCTTGGCTGGCCCCGTTGTGGGTGGATGGTAGCGCCAATTGCGTCCACTCGACCCCTTGAGAGAGCCGCAACCGCGATTTGCTACGAATCACCTGATGTCCAAAACTCCATCTGATATATTCGCGGCCGAACCGTGCCGAGCCCTCACCCGTAGCGTTCTTGGAGTCCTGTGGTCAGTCAGACCGTCATCGCCCGGAAGTTGAACCTGTCGCAGCGAACCGTTTCGCTCTGTCTGGCAGGATCGGATCGCGTTGCCGAGCAGACGCGGAAGAAGGTCCTTAAGGTGGCGGCGGAGTTGGGGTATCGCCCGAACCGTTCGGCGCTCTCGATGCGCAGCGGCAGGTTCAACGCGATCGCGCTGCTGCAATCCACCAGCCAGCAGTACAGCTACCTGCCGGGCGGCTTGCTCGCGGGCGTGCAGGAAGTGCTCGCGCAGCGCAGGCTCCACCTGGTGCTCGCGTCGCTCCCAGAAGCGAAGCTAAACGACGACGACGTCCTCCCAATCGTGCTCAGCGAGTGGCTCGTCGACGGCTTCCTCGTCAACTACAACTACGGCTTCTCGCAACGCTTCGTGCAGGCGATCGAACAGAATCGGCTTCCGTCGATCTGGCTCAACACCAAGCGCCCGTACGGCTGCGTGTACCCGGATGACGTCGGTGCCGGCCGTGCGCTGACCGAACGACTCGTCGCCCTCGGCCATCGCCGGATCGATTACGTCTGCCACCGTGCCTGGGACGAGCACTTCAGCGTGGCCGATCGCTATGCAGGCTACGAGTCGGTCATGACCGCAGCCGGACTCGCACCGCGCAAGCACGTGCTCGACGGCCGCACGGTCCCGTGGGGCGATGCCGACGCCGGCGTGAAGTTCATGCGGCAGATCCTCGAACGACCCGACCGGCCGACGGCGATCGTGGCCTACGAGGGCTTCGAATCGATCCGACTCGTCATCGCCGCCGCTTCGCTGGGCCTGAGCATTCCCCGCGACCTGTCGATCTGCTCGTTTCACGAGCGCGACATGACCACCGCCGGTTTCCCGATCACCGTGCTCGAGATTCCCGAACACGAGATGGGCCAGCGCGCCTTGGACATGCTGCTGGCGCGCATCGAGGACAACGACGCCCGCGTGCCGCCCGTCGCGATGCCCTACTCGCGCCTCTCAGGCGCGACGATCGCCGCACCGATCAAGCGCTGAGCGCTGGCACGCGCTCGCGCTCGCGCTTGTCAGTCGCCCTTCAACGCTTGCAGTTCCATCGCCGAGCGATCAAGCGTCAGCTCGATGATCGTGTCGATGGAATGCCTTTGATCGGCGGGCACGTCGATCGTCCAGCGGCCGTCTTTCTCGACCACTGAGACAGGCTTGCCGGCGAATACGCGAGCCGATTCCACCTTTCGATCGAGCGCGGGAAGCGTCACCGTTCCCGAAGTTGGCCACTTCAACACGTGCACGTACACCGTGCGATCGCGCCGCGTACTGACGAGATTGCCGGTCGGCTTCCACGGCCCGCCGCGCGTGCCGTAGATGCTCGGGCCGTACGTCCGCAGCCACTCGCCCATCTCGCGAAGTCGATCGGCCTGGCGGGCTTCGATCACACCTTCAGGTGTCGGGCCGACGTTGAAGAGGAAATTCCCGTCGCCGCCCACCGTGCGCGCGAGCGTGTGCAGGCACTCTTCGAGCGACTTCATCTTGTCGTTCGGCTTCCAGGCCCATTGCTGGCACAAGGTCATGTTCGTTTCCCACGGCCGATCGTCGCGATACTCGCCGATGTACTGTTCCGGCGTGGCGAAATCGCCCCGCGCGCCGGTGCGGTCGTTGACGAGGATGTCTGGTTGCAGCGCGCGAACGCGATTGATCACCGCCTGGCCGCGCGGCTCGTCGAACTCCTGCGGCACGTCGAACCACATCGTCACCAGCGGGCCGTACTCCGTGATGAGTTCCTTCACCTGTGCGTCCAGGAATCGGTTGTACGCATCGAGGTCGGCCGTGGATTTCAGCGTCGATCCGCCCGGGCTGCCCAGCGGAAAGTTCGGGTGGTGCCAGTCGCACGTGGAGTAGTACGTGCCGAACCCCAACCCGTGTCGCTTGCACGCGTCGGCTAGCTCCCGCGTGACGTCACGCTGGAACGGCGTCCGCATGATGTTGTGGTCCGACTGCTTGGTGTCCCAAAGGCAGAAACCGTCGTGATGCTTGGTCGTCAGCACGACGTACTTCATGCCGGCCGCCTTCGCGATCTTCACCCACTCGTCGGCATCGAACTGCGTCGGGTTGAACTGCTTGTAGAGCTGGTCGTACTCCGCGATCGGCACTTCCGCGCCGCGCGACCAGCCGATCTCTGTTCCCTTCAGGCTGACCGGCCCCCAGTGGATGAACATGCCGAACCGCATGTCGCGCCAGCGGTCGATCGCCCCCTGCTGCGGCAGCGCGGGCACGTCGGGCAGAAGCTGGAACTCCGCAATCGCAGGTCGGCCGTCGGCTTCGACGGTTAGGCGGAACTTCTGCGCGCGGACCGGCGCAGCAAAGACTTCGCTTAGAAACGCGCCGATGCGCTCGCCCGATACGACGGGCTTCCACGCGCCGTCCACCTCGCATTCAACTCGCCACTTCGTCACCGGCGCATACCTGCCGTCGATCTTCTCCTTCAGCACCACCCGCGCGACGGTCTGCGGCTGCTGCAGGTCGACCGTCAGCGTGCCGGAGTGCAGCCAGAGCGACGCCGCCTCCTTACTGCGGTAGTGGATCATCGAACGCCACGCCTTATCGAACGCGCCAGGCGCGCGGCCGGGCGTCCAGTAAGTCTTGTCGTCGTCGTCCACAACCGCCGCGCCGTTGTGCATGAATTGCGGCGCCACCGCGCTCGAGAACTCCACCGGCTTGCGATACGCGAAAGAACCGCTCCGCGACGGCGCGTAGATCGGCGCGAGCTGCATCGGCGATCCCTCGGCCAGCGTGAGCTTGATCACCGTCACCGGCTTGCGCTGCGCGCCCTCAGGCACGACGAGTTGCACGCCCGATGTTGATTGACGAACCTCCACTTCTGCCCCGCCGTCCAGCGTGCGGGCCGATGAGATCTTTACCGGAAGTGGCGGAAGACGCACGGTGCCGCTGCGGAGCTGCATCGCGTGGACGTAGATCGCATCGGCGGTGCGCGTCGAGGCATACTCGCGCGTCGCGACGAACGGCCCGCCGCGCGTGGCGTAGATCGCCTCGCGGTTGGCATTGACCCACGCACCGACCTCGTCCAGTACCTTCACCTGCCGTTCTTCGATGTCTCCTTCCGGCGTCGGGCCGACGTTCAGCAGCAGGTTGCCGTCGCCGCCGATCGTCGCCAGGAGAATCTCGATGCACTTCCGCGCGTCCTTGATGCGATCGTTGGGCTTGAACGACCACTGGTCGCCGATCGTCATGTTCGTTTCCCACGGCAGCTGATCGCCGTAGCTGCCGACGAACTGCTCGGGTGTGGCATAGTCGCCGTTGCCGAGCACGGTGCCGTGCGACTCATCCGTGTCGATGACGTCGAGGCGGTTGCTGAGGATCACGCCCGGCGAGAGTTTCCGAGCCAGCGCCGCCGTCGCGACCGGATCGGCCGGGGACGGGAAGCCGTCGTAATCGAAGAAGATCAGCGGGATCTTCCCGTACTTCGTCAGCACCTCGGTGAGCTGCGCGTTCATCCGCTCGACGTAGCGCGGGTTGTTCACCGGATCGCGGCAGTCGGGGTCGTGCCAGTCGGGCACGGAGTAATAGATGCAGAACCGGATGCCCGCCTCACGCGACGCCACCGCGAGTTCGGCGACCACGTCGCGACCGAACGGCGTGTTCATAATGTTGTAGGCCGACGCCTTCGAGTCCCACAGTAGGAAGCCGTCGTGGTGCACGACCGTCAGCACGAGGTACTTCATGCCGTTGCGCTTCGCGATGTCGACCCACTGCTTCGCGTCGAACTTCACGGGATTGAAGCGCAGATAGAGTTTGTCGTACTCCGCCGCAGGCGTGTGACCGTAGTTCGGAAAGCGCGGCCCGGTGTTCGAACGGCTCCACCCGATCTCGCCGCCACTGAGGGCGACCGGTCCCCAGTGGATGAACATTCCGAAGCGCGCTTCCTTCCACCACTGCAGATGAGGATCGACCGGCGCGGGAACCGACTCAGGCGAGGACGCGTTCGACGACATGCCAGAATTCTCCGTAAAGCCCGAGGGGGCTCCAGCGCTGACGCGCGAAATGACCAGCAGAAAGACGAGAGATGCGAACGACATGTAGGTGTGCCGAAACACCTGATTTGCTAGGTAGAACATCATGCTAGTATGCTGGCTGCGGCGATGCAACCGGGCGTGTGGCAATCTGAACCGAGACTTGGTCGCAAGGAAAGTGCTGCCGCGTCGTAAGCTCAGTTGCCGACGGAGTCACAGGAGACGATCGACATGTCGCTTCAGTCAATGCTTGAGGAGATGGACGCGCGCTGGAATCCTGACCTGCACTTGGTCACGCAGAAGGTCGCGTCGCCGGGATATCACACGCATATCGCTGACGGCGCGACCGCGCACTCGACGCGCGAGGCCGGCGACTACGCGATCGGCTGCCTGCAGTCCGGCGAGGCGTGGCGAGCACAACGCGCGGGAGACATCCTTCGCAAGCTTGCGTCGCTGCAGGTGACGGACCCGCGCGATCAGCACTTCGGCATTTGGGGATGGTTCGCCGAGGAGCCGCCCGCGAAGATGTCGCCCGCGGATTGGAACTGGGCCGACTTCATGGGCGTGCGGTTCGCGCAGTGTCTCATCCGGCACGGCGATCAGCTCGACGCCGAGACGCGTTTCGTTGCGCGCGACGCTCTGCGCCGCGCCGCCTGGGCGATCTTCCGTCGAAACTGCGGGCCGTCGTATACGAACATCGCCGTCATGGGCGGCGTCGCCTGCGCGGCCGCCGGCGAATTGCTCGGCGATCCCCTGCTGCTCGAGTACGGCCGACTTCGGCTCGAATCGGTCGTCGCACTAGTGAAGCAGTCCGGCGGGTTCAGCGAATATAACTCCCCCACTTACACGCGCGTCGTCCTCGAGGAGTGCGAGCGTGCGCTGCACCTGTTGAAGGACCCCACGACACGCGACGTCGCGGATGCACTTCGGCAGCTCGCGTGGCACTCGTTCGCCGAACACTTTCACCCCGGCACCCTGCAGGTGGCGGGCCCGCAGAGTCGGGCCTACACCGACTGGATCAATCCCGGGATGGCCCGTTACCTCAGCGTCTGCACTGGGCTCGACATTGCGTATCGCGACTCTTCGCAGCGCGGCCTGAGCCTGATCGGAGAGAGCGTCGTCCCGCCACTGCCCTGCCCGGACGAACTCAAGCGACGATTCGCCGCCCTGCCCAAGTCGCCGATGACGGTCACGCACCAATTCGGCAAAGCAAAGTACGGCGACACGACCGGTACTACTTGGTTCAGTAACGACGCCTGCCTCGGCTCGGTCAATCGCGGGTTGGGTTGGGTTCAGCAGCGCGCCATCCTCGGCTACTGGCACACCGCCTCCGACCCGGCCGCATGTCTCCGAGTGCGCGTGCTGAAGGACGGTCGCGACTTCGCGTCGTCCTATCTCTGGACGTCGCAGGTCGACAATCGCCTGCTGACCGCCGTGTCGCTCGCGAGCAACAGCGCGGATCATCACGTCATCTTCGGAAAGCCGCCCGGCGGCGTGTTTCAGATTCGCGACCTTCGCGTGCGCATCCAGCTCGCCAGCCCCGGCGCAGCGGCCCGAGAGTTGGGAGACGGCCGGTTTGAGCTGATCGCGGGTTCGATGCGCGCCGTGGTCCACAGCGGCAATGGTTGTGTCTTCGAATCGACGCCCATTCAGTGGAAGCATGGGGTCGAAGCTGGCACGGCGTACGTTGACGCCGTCATTCTCTCGGGCGAGCAACCCCGCCCTCTCGACTCGAACACGGCCGGCGTGAGACTCGCGTTCGCGCTCGAACTTCTGGCCGCGAGTGAGACGCCCGCGAGCGATCGCGTCGTTGGATCGAGTCGCGACGGACTAACCGACTGGCAGTTCGGCAAGCTCACCGTGCAGGGCCGCGACGGGCCGGTGAGGTTCGAGTGGTGAATGCGGATCTCGCCGCGCTGCTGCTGATGGACCATTGGTACGACGATGCCTGCTATCTCGCGATCGGCACGTCGGGCCACGACTGATTCTGTTTGAGCTCGCGGCCTCGCTTGAGGCCGAAAAGGTTTTCGATGGTGCCTTCCATCGGCAGCGCTTCGATTGGCGAATTGACCAGCGTCTTGCCTGGCCAAAGCAAAATCGAGCGGCCCTTGGGAAGCTCGATGCGATATTCCCCGTCGCCCAGATCCTTGATTGAGATCGTTGCATCATCGGTAGAGACAGTGCCGCTCCAATCGCTCACCGTCACGTGGAGCGGCTCGCCCGCTTCACTCGTGATTCGGACCCACAGCGTCTTGCCTCCCGAGCGTCGCGCCGAGACGAGGAAGCCACCTTGTCCGCGCAGCCGCGCGAAGCTGGCGTCAGTCCAGTCAGCAGGCATCGCGGGGAACACGCGGAGTTTCCCGCCCCAACTTTGAAGGAGCATGTCGTTCACCGCCGCCGCGCCGGACAGAGGCGTCTCCAGCGTCGGATTCCGTCCGCCACTCTCGACGTAGACCGTGTTGCCGATGAGCTGGGCGATACCGATGCGCCCCGTGAGGAACCGCGTGAGCATCTGTCGCGCCTCGTCTCCCAACCCGAGCGCCGCGTAAAGCGATGCGCCGCCGGTAAACGAGTAGCCGGCCAGCTCCTTGCCGCCGTCGATGTTGTGCCAGTGCTTCACCGATCGCACGACCAGGTCGCGATCGGTGCTTGAGTCCGGATCAAGCACGTAGAGCGGATGCAGCGCCACCAGATGCGAGAAGTGCCGGTGCGATTTATCGAAGCTGCGCTCGCTGCCGATCATCAGGCCGTTCTGATCGACTGGCAGCGCAACGAGGCGGTCGAGGGTCTGTTGCCATCGCGCGACGTCGTCAGGCGACCGCGTCGCCGCGTGCGCGTCGGCCTCGATGAGCGCCGTCAGGAGCCAGCGGAGCATCGACAGGTTGTACGTCGAGTTGCGATACGTCTTGAACCCCTCGAACTCGGGCGACTCCATCGGCTGAAGGTTCAGTCGGCCGGCGTTGTCCGTTTCGAGCTTCTTCAGGTATGCGTCGACCACGCGGCGGGCCTTCGGCATCCAACGCTTCTCGATGGCCGACCAGTCACCGGCGCAGCGCAGGTGGAGCCAGTAATTGTGTATCACCCAGGCGAAGTCGCCGAACTTTCCGCCGCGCGAGAACTCTGCAAGGAGCGGATCGAAGTTGCGATCGACCTCGTCGAGCAGGTTCGTCGCTTCATCGAGTCGATTCCCCGTGTAGGCGATCCAGTACGCGATCTGCACGTTGAGGTTCCACCACAGGCCCGGCCACTGCATCACGCGAAACGTCGGGCCCATCACGTCGATCGGCGGCGCGTCGGGCCGCGATGCCGTGGCGAACTTGTAGAGTTGGATCCAGTAGAATTGCTCGATCCGCGCATCCGGCACGCTGACGAAGCTGCGGCGGTAGTAGTCGTGCCACCAGACACGATGTGCGTCGAAGATCGCGTCGCCCTGAAGCGTGCCGGCATCGCGCAACGTCGCCAACGCAACCTCCGCCGATCGGTCGACGGCGGGAACTTCGTTCGCCGTGGTCACGAGCAATCGAGACTGCCGGCCATCCGACGACTTCTGCTCCGTCCACGCTGTCGCGTAGTCGCCTCCCGCGAGGAGTGACTGAACGCACAGCGACGCACCGTCGCGCGACTCCAGCCGAGGCGGCGGGTTCGTCTCGTACGATCGCTTCGCGGCTTGATCCGGAAACACCTGCGCGCGCGGTGACATCGGATTGCCTGGCAGGAACTCCCAGCGCCAGGGCAGTGGCTTTCCGACTTCGTCGACCTCGGTCGACGAGACGTCGATCACGTTCAGCATGCGGTCGCGCAGCGTGGCGATGCGGAGCGTCAGCACCCCGCGATCCGTCACGATGCGGCCCGTCATCTCCGCGTTCCACAAGTCGAGACGTAGCGACCCGTCCTTGATGGTGCCCGCGGGCCTGAGTGCCATTCGGCCGATGTCGAGCCGACAGAAGTCGAACATGACGTCCGCCCCGGGCGTCCCACGCGAAGTCTTGCGGTCCGGTGCCTTGCGGTGATCGGTGACATCAAGCCGGCCCAGATGAATGTCGAACCGGTTGTCGGCCCGCGTCGCGTAGCACATCAGCCCGAGCTGCCCATTGCCGAGGAAGGCGCCTTCGTTCCACTGCGCGGGAAGCTGCTCCCACACGAGGTCGGCTCGGCGCAGGAAGGCGGGCCAATCGATGCGATCGGTGGAATCGAGCGGCATCGACTCCTGTGCGTGCACAGGCACGGCGAACAGAAGGAGCCCGATCGCGGTTACCGCCATCCATTGCCAGTACTCGTTCATCATCGGAGAAGTCCGTCGGATTCGGGTGAGATCATTCTGCGCGATACGACGTCAACCACTCTACCGGATCACGTCGTGACCGTGTCGCGATCGCTTCGCTTCACCAACCCTGAAGCAAACAGCATCAGCCACGCCGCCGGGTGGACGAAGGCCATGATGTAGAAGCAGTGGTTGTAGGAGTAGCTATGGATGAGGTACGCGACGAGCTGATTCATGAAGATTCCGCCCAGCGCGCTGCCCGCCGCGATGACGCCGAACGCGGTCGCCAGGCGATTTCGCGGGAGGATGTCGACGACCAGCGTCGAGATGTTCGACAGCCACGCGCAGTGCGCCAGGACGACGATCATCGCGATGCCCAACGCGACCGAGACCGACGGCGCAAGCGCGATCAACGGCGCCAGCGGGATCAGGCAGGCGCTGAGCAGCATGGTGTAGAGCCGCCCTGCCGGTGCGGACTTGCCGCGACGGATGAGTTGCCCGGAGATGAACCCGCCCGCGAGAAAGCCGATGTCGGCCGCGAGGAAGATGACCCAGACCACGCCGAGTTCTTCCTGCTTCACCTCGCGCACGGTGTTGAGGTACTTCGGCATCCAGAACTGGAAGAAGTACCAGACCGGATCGGTCAGCATTCGCGCGACCATCAGCAGCCAGACGTCGCTTCGCCTGAAGACGGCGAGCCACATCTGCCATTCCGATTCGATCGGCTCGGCGATGCTTGCGCCATTGACCGCCTTGGGTGCCTGAGCGAGTTCCGACTCCGTGATGTGCGGATGGCGCTCCGGAAGCCGATACAGCCACAGCCAAGGCACCACCCAAACGAGACCCAGCAATCCCGTCACCACGAACGCCGCCTGCCAGTGCCACGCACCTGCGATGCCCAACACGATGAACGGCGCCACCGTCGCACCGATCGATCCGCCGATGGAGTACATCCCGACAGCGATGCCCCGCTCGCGTGCGCTGAACCATTCCGACACCGCCTTGGGTGAGGCAGTGAAGCCGCCAGCCTCGGCGAGTCCGAGGAAGAAGCGGCACACGCCGAGCGACATCGCGCTGCTCGCGAGCGCCGTCGCGGCGTTCGCGACCGACCAGAACGCCACGAAGAACGCCATGCTCAGCCGCGTGCCGACCTTGTCGACGAGTCGCCCGGAGACGAGGTACGAGATCGTGTACGCGACGAGGAACCAGCTGGTGATGTTCGCGTACTGATCGTCCGAGATGCCGAGTTCTTTCTGCACTGTCGGCGCGAGCAAGCCGAGCACGACGCGGTCGATGTAGTTGAGCATCGCCGCGAGCAGCAGCGCGACAGCGATGATCCACCGCAAGCCGGGGATCCGCAGGCGACTCCGCCGGAACGGGTCGACTTCGGCCGCAGCAGTTGGCGAATCGGTCTTCATGGCTCGCGCCTCGTGCTATTGCTGCGACCAGAACTCCCATGACAGCGGCGGAAGCGTCGGCTTTAGTCCGTTCCCCGTCATCGCCTCAAGCGGAACGCCCATCGAATCGGTTCCGGCTTCATCGGGCGTGTAGCGAACGCCCTTCCAAGTCGCGTCGGGCAAGCCGGTCACTTCGAATGAGTGGTCCGTCGCCGAGCTGTTCGACACGACGATGCAGAGCTTTCCGTCGGGCTTGCGAAACGCGAGGAGCCGAGCCTTTGCGTCGAATGTGGCTTCGCTGATGGCGATCGCGGTGCTGTCCCACGGCATGTGCCTCACGAAGCTGCCAACGGCGTTCCAGTTGTACGGGTTGAAGACCCAGTGTCCGGGCTCGATCGCGGCAGCCTGGCGTTGAAGTGCTAGCGCCTGCGATCGAATTTCGATCGGAAGGTTCATGCCAATCGAGATCTTCAGCGTCTTCTCATCGGATGGTTTGACGAGCGCCAGGTGCGGCGCTGCCGGCCGACCGTCAACTTTGCCGCGGCTGGGCGGGATGTCGATCGTTCCATTCTTGAACGTTCGCTCGAACACGCGATCGGTGCCGCCTTCCCACTTCGCGGTGAGATCGGTCACCGTCCATGCCGCGTCGAGATTGAGGTCGTCGCACTGCTGCACCAGCAAATAGATTGTCACCGGTTGATTGACGATGAAGTTGTAACCCACAGCCGGACGACTGCGATCGAACTTCGCCGAGACCATCTCGAGCGATTCGAGTTCCTTCGGTAGCGCCGTGTACGCGGGCCCCTCCGGCCAGCGCCGGGGCTGTTCGGCGGGCACGCCGGCGGACGGCTCTATCTGCGACTTCCAGAAGCCCAGGGCGTAGCCGCTCGCCTCGGCGTTCTTCAGCGGCTTTAGACAGTGGATCCAGAACCACGTCGGGTTCTCGGCCAGCTGGAACGAGTTCATGATGTGCTCAACCGTGTTGAGACACCGCTCGCGCGTCGCGCCGCCGGTGAGGTACTCGTATTCATTCTGAAACCATGGCCGAAGCGGCAGCGTCTTTCGAATCTTCTCGTAGACCTCGATAGGCGTCGTCGAAGGCGACCCGACGATGTGAACGGCGTACGCGTCCACTAGCGCGGCCACCTCGGGATCGTTCATCGCCGGCCCGATCTTCTTAGGGTAGCCGTGTTCGGTGTCCGCGAAGAGCAGGATCGCCGGATCGTGCGTGCGAACGGCGGTCGCCACCGCGCAGTACGCCTGGACGTACTGCTCGGAGGTCGGGTACTCGCAGGTCGAATAGATCGTGTGGTTGACGTTCGGCTCGTTCTGCAGGCCGAACATCGACGTCCTGATGCCCGCGTCCTTCAGCGTCTTGATATCGGTCACGACGGCGTTGCCGAAGTCCTTGAGGAATCGCTGCGCGTCGCCCTGGTAATCGGGATCCTTGTCGAAGTCGGCCGCGAAACATCGGAGCCTGTTCATCGCGCGGCCGTTCGGACCTTCAAGCGCGACGTACGAGCGATTCGCCTTCCAGTAGGGAGCGGGCGACCAGTATTCGAGCGAGACGCCTTCGACGCCCGCAGAGTCGAGCAGTTCGCGCAGTTCCTTCAACTGCTCCGGCCAGCGCGGCTGGAGGACCTTTCCCGCCGGATCGGTGCCGCGCCAGTAGAGTCCACCCGCGAGGCGGCAGTAACGAAATCCCTTGAGCATCTCCTTCGCCAGCCGATCGCGTTCCGACGGGATGAGGTCGTGCGGCACGGCGATCGGCTCTTGGGGCAACCCGTGGTTCCCCGAGCCGATGGAATCCGACTGGATTTCGAAGCCGATCCCTTTGATCACCTGCTTTGGCTTATCGGGATGGACCGTGAACACGCTCTGCGCGGACGCAGCAGCGGTCGACAGACATGCGACCAACAGTGCTGTTTTCATACCTCGGCCTCCAACGCTTCCGGATGTCATGAATGGTTTGGCGCGATCTCGATGGGCTTCATCACTTGGGCTGAAGTGGGGCAAGCTCGCGTCCCGTTACGACGACTTCCTGTCCCGCGCCGAGGCTGAGCTCGACGCTTCCGCCTCGGTAGCGCAGCCGACACGTGCCACCATGCTTCGACGAAATCGTTGCGCTCTGGAGCTCGCCCTTGCTCCACTGCAGCACCACCTCGAAGCCCCCGCGCGCCCGGAGGCCCCTCACAGATCCGCTCGCCCAAGCCTTCGGGATCGCGGGAAGCAGATCGATCGCCCCGTCGTGGCTCTGCAGCAGCATCTCGGCGATGCCGGCGGTGTAGCCGAAGTTTCCGTCGATCTGGAACGGCGGGTGCGTGTTGAAGAGGTTCGGATGGAGCGTGTGCGCGACGAGCGAACGGACGAGATCGCCCGCGCGATCCCCTTCGTGCAGACGGGCCCACAGGCTAATTCGCCAGGCCGTGCTCCAGCCGGTGCTCTTGTCGCCGCGCGCGTTGAGCGACACCTTGGCGGCCTGTGCGAAAGCAGGCGTCCCGTTCGGCGTGATCTGCCGACCCGGGTGAACGGCGAACAGGTGCGAGTTGTGGCGATGCCGATCCTGCGGGTCGTCGATGTCGTCCATCCACTCCTGAAGCTGTCCCCACCGCCCCACCTTTGGCCCGAGCAGCGCATCGCGTCGTGCGGTGATTCGGTCTCGCATCTCCGCGTCGACGCCTAACGTCTTCGACGCGTCGATGAAGTTGGTGAACAGGTCCCAGATGATCTGCTGGTCGTACGAGACGCCCGGGTGCGGCGTGCGATCGCCTTCCTTCAGAACGATGCGGCCGTCGACCTCAGCAGGTCCGTGCTCGGGCGACCAGCCGTCCGGTGTAACGAGCTTGCCGTCCCCTTCGACGAGACGTGCATCCCACATCGCGGTGAGGTCCTTCAGCATCGGGTACGCCCGGCGCGCTAGAAACTCCCGATCGCCGCTGAACGCGTACGCTTCCCAGAAATGCTGCGAGAGCCACGCGCTGCCGGGCATGTGGAGCGCCCAGCCGCTGTTGCCGCCGAGCGAGTTGTTCGTGCTGTAGATGATCCAGCCGAGCGGCGTCTTCAGCCGCGGATCAGGATTGAGCTTCTGCGCGGCGGGCAGGCTCTCCACCCAGTCGAAGAACGGACCGGCACAGTCGGTGAGGTTCGTCGTCTCCGTGAGCCAATAGTTCATCTCGATGTTGATGTTCGTGGTGTATTGGCAATACCACGCCGGCTTCTTGTCGTCGTTCCACACGCCTTGGAGATTCGCCGGCAGCGTGCCCGCGCGCGAGCTGGCGATCATGAGGTAGCGGCCGTAATGGAAGAGGAGCGCCTCCAGCCCCTGGTCGGCCCCGCCTGCGGTATACGCCTTGAGTCTCTCGTCCGTCGGCACGTCGCTCTTTGACTCTTCGCCGAGTTGAAACGACACGCGTGAGAAGAGCGATCGATGATCGGCAACGTGCGCCTGCTTCAGCGCGTCGTAGCCCTTGCGTGACGCACCGTCGATGAGCGAAGCCACCGTCGCCTCGGGCGCTTCGCAACGCCAGCTGTTCGCCGGATCGAGCCGATAGTTCGTCGCGGCGGTCAGCAGGATGGTGACGGAGTCCGCACCGCTGACGACCAGTGCGCCATCGTCCGGCTTCACCGTGCCCCCGTCCGCAAGCACGCGGGCGGTCGTCCGGTATGACAGTTTGTTGGGCAGCGCACCGCCAAACGAGAGCGTGTTGCCGTCGATCTCCGTCTTCGCGCGTTCGCCGACCAGTCGCTCGGCGTCTTCGAGCGCGACGCGAACATCAATGCGGCCCGGCGCACTCGCACTTAGCCTGATCGCGATCACGCGGTCCGGGTAGGAGGCGATCACTTCCCGCGTGTACGTCACGCCATCAAGCTCGTAACCCACCGCCGCAACGGCATCGTCGATGTTCAACTCGCGGCGGTACCCCGTCGCGTTGGCATGAGCATCGGGAAACGTCAGACGAAGGTTGCCGAGCGGCTCGTAGTTGCCCATCTCACCCGTCTTGCTGCCGCCTGAGCAGAACGTGTGCTCGTTGAACTGGATGCGCTCTTGCGCGAGCCCGCCGAAGACCATCGCGCCCATGTGCCCGTTGCCGACGGGCAATGCCTCGTGCCAGTTCTTCGCCGGCTGTGCGTACCAGAGGACATTCGCGCCCGGCGACGGGCGTCCTTCATCTGCGCGCGCAGTCGTGCCGAAGCCGAGTTGAACGAAGAGCAGCGCGAGGAAGGCGAACGCCACCATCGCTGTGGCGCGATCGAAGCCCAGCGACAGACCCATTCCGTGCAGATAACTCGTCATGACATCACCTCCGGCTTGCCCACGTTCGACTTCGAATGGCACCGGATTTCGTAGATCGCCGCAGAGGGATCACCGTTGGTTGCCGTGACGGTGACGCGCAGCTTGCTCGCAGCGACGGGCTGCGCGAGCGTGTGCCGACGCCGTCGCTGGTAGTTGCCTTCAACGCTGAGGACTTGTGTCCAATGTCCGTCCTGCCAAACGCTGACGACGTAGTCGCGCGGGCACTGCGGGTCGCGATAGAACGGGCCGTACGCGTGATACTCACGCACGAGATGGCCGGGGAAGATCAGTTGGATCTCGGCGATCGTCTGCGGCGCGTCCCACGACAGTTCCACCCACTGCGGCAGCGGCTGGGCCGGGTCGGACATCCAGAGGTTCGTGAACCGATGCGGCCGAGTGACGCCTGAGAGCACCTGCCCCGCATCGAACGGGCGCTGCGCCGGCGTGACGCGATACGCCAGCGTGTGGCCGTTGCCGAAGCGTCGCATCTTGCTCGGCGCGATCTGATAGACCGCCATGTGACCCGGGACGATCTTCTTCGACGCGTGCCATTCGAGCTGCGAGTTAGCCAGCGCGTCGAGACGTAACCAGCCGACGGGCGCTTCGATTCCCACGGCCCACTCCACCCACTGATGGCGTCCCGGCGCAACCTCGATGCTTCCCGCTTCGAGCGGCGCGCCGGGATCGGTACGGTAGTCCCAGATGTGTTCCGCCGCGTGAAGTCGTAGGTCGAGCCGCTGAACGGTCGATGAGTCGTTCGACACGCAAAGGCTCACGCGTTCAACGCGTCCGCCGCTCGATGCGATGAACTGACCGCGCCGCACCTCGAGCCGCTCGATGCTGTACTGCGGCTGATCCTTCCAGATCTTCAAGCCGTCGTGGAAGTGCGGCGTCTCCGGCGCCACACCATGCACGGCGGCGTCGCTGCTGGCGCTCGCCTTCGCGCGACGCGCGAGATCGCCTTCATCCTGGTTCCGCACGTTCGGCAGGAAGCACCCGCCGGCTAAGAGTTGTTGTTGAATATCGGAGATGTCGTCGCGAACGAGTTGATCGAAGTCGTGTCCGCGCGCGACGCCGATCGCCGCGGCGATTCCTGCAGCTTCACCCATCAGCGCGGTCGTTCCCATCACGCGCACGGTGCCGAGCGCCGCGTGCGTTACGCTGACGTTCCGACCCGCCAACAGCAGGTTGTCGCAATCGCGGGCGAGCAGAATGCGAAGCGGAATGCCGTAAGGCCCGCAGTACGACATCGCGGAGTAATCGCTGAACGTGTCGTACTCGTCCTCATGTCCGCCCGCGGCTGCCGAGGGTTCAGAGCTTTTCGCGAGCAGGCCGCCCGGGGTGTGCAGGTCGACGAACCATCCGCCGAACGCGATCTCGTCGGGGAACGCGGTCTTGTTCAGCACGTCGTGCTCGGTCATGAAGTACCGGCCCATCACGCGCCGGCTCTCGCGCTTGCCCGGCACCTGGCCGATCCAGTCGAGCGCGTAGTTGCGCACGCGGTCCTTCATTTTTGGATCGCGATTCTTCATCCAATCCCACACGCCCAACGCGTGGCGCGTCAGCTCGTGACGGATCTTCTCCGCGTCGTAGATCGTGTGATGTGGGACGCCGATCTCGAGCCACCAGAAGCCGCCCCGCTCGTCCTTGGGCAGTCGGCCCTGATCGTAGAAGTACGACGCATCGTCGAACTTGATCGCCCAGTCTGGCGCGGTGTACGGCACCGGTCGACCAAGGTCGCGGCAGAGGAAGTGAATCGAGTTCCCCATCGTGTCGCCGCTGGCGACGGGCGGAGCGTGGGGCTCGCCGAACTCGTCGCGACCCTCCGAGCCCATTCGCCATTCGCAGCCGGCCGCGTCGGCGACGAGCGAGTCGCCGGTGCAGTCGATGAACGCTCGGCCGCTGATGTGCAACTCGACCTCCGCGTTCTGCACGAACGCCACGACGGCGGCGATCGTCCGCGCGTCGCGCTTCTCTACGCCGCGGATGTCCGTGTTCAGATGCAGCGTCAGTCCGGGCGTCTGCTGCACCATGTCGTACAGCACCATGTCCCAGACGCTGTTGGTCCAGCCGTTCTCGTAGATCTCGGCGTGGTTACGGGCGCGCTCCTCGATGAGCGCTTCGGAGAGGATGCCAGTCTCGCGGGCGTACGCATGAAACGCAGCCGCACCGTGCGGGGTGACGCCCACCTCGGATGAGCTGTTGCCACCCAACACCGGGCGATTGTGAATCAGACAGGTGCGGACGCCCTGCCGCGCCGCGGCGATCGCGGCGCAGAATCCGGCGAGTCCGCCACCGCAGACGACGACGTCGTAACGTTCTCGGACAACCTTCACTTCCGGCCTCCATCCGATCGGACAGCTCGATTTGCAACCACTGACACCGCGTCGGCCGTCGCGCTCGTGCGAATGGCGATTGCTGCTTCCTGTAATGCGGTGAGGAGCGCCGGCCGGCGAGTGGCAGGCGTCCGGCCTGCGAGCGCGATCGCCGCTTCGGGGTGATCCCCGAGCGGGACGGCAAGCGTCGCATCGCGTGGCTTGGGCGCGGTGATCACTTCGGAATAGCCCCGCCGCCGGATGAGCCGCAGTTCCGCCAGTAGCGATTTCATGTTCGGAAAGCCCGGGATCTCGGCGTCGCGATACGTCTCGCGCACTTCGGCCTCGTCGCGCCAGGAGAGTAGAACGAGCCCGATGCTCGACCGCGTGGCCGGGTAGACGCCGCGCCCGCCCAGTGCATCAGAGAAAGTCCCGCCCGCACCGGAGTGATAGAGGTAGCAGACGCGATCCTTCCAGAGCACGCCGAGCGCGACTTGCAGGCCGTGCTTGCCCAGCGCGGTCAGCGGCGCGCTGGCCCGGCGCAGCAGGCCTGAGCCCAGCAAGCTCTGCGCGAACAGGACGTGCATGCCGGGCCCCGGCTCGTACTTGCGGTCTGCGGTCTGCCGCGTGAAGCCCATGTGCGCGAGCGTCTTCAACAGCCGATGGACGCGTGTCGTCTCGAGCCCGAGCGGCCTCGCCAACTCGCGTACGCCAAGGGGACGCCCGCTCACGGCGATCGCCTGCAGGCAGGCCATGCCGTCGATCAGGCTCTTGTTCGGCTGGGCGGGAAGCACGTTGCTATAGTAGCAACAGCAGCATGGCACGCAACGAGACTTTCTCAGGCTTCGCACGCCTGCTGTCGCTCAAGGGACACAGCTCGAGCCTCCGAGTAGAGCACGGGTAGACGCGGCCAGGCCTGGGATTGCGGGCTCAGCGCTTCGATTGCTGCCCCTGCTCCAGCAGGGCCAGATAGCGCTCGCGCGATCGCATAATGTGACCCCGCATCGCGACGCGGGCTGCAGATGCATCGCCCTTTCGGATGGCGCGGAGAACCCGCTCGTGTTCCAGGATGGCTGCGGCGGCGACTTCATCGGAAACGTACGTGCTCGCGCCGAACTGCTCGCCCGACTTCTTCAGCGGTTCGAGAATCGCCGCGAAGAACGGATTGCCGGCCGCCTCGGCGATCGCGAGGTGGAAGTCCATGTCAGCCGTCGCGAGCGCAACGGGGTCTCTCCGATGTTCGCGCATGCGTCGCAGCGCGTCCGTCGCACGGGAGATCGCGGCCTTGTCGCCCGACCGCGCCAGTCTCTCGGCGGTCTCGCACTCGAGCACCAGTCGCAAGTCCAACAACTGGAGAAAGACTTCCCGGCCCGGATTGAGCGCCGCGAAACGCGTCATCGCGCAGGAGACCTGCCCGATCGCGAATGGCGTCACGAAGCTTCCGCTCCCGACGCGCGCCTGAACGAGGCCCTGCGCCTCCAGGCGGTGAATCGCCTCGCGAATGACCGTTCGACTCACACCGAACGCCTTGGACAAATCCGCTTCGGTCGGCAGCTGCTCGCTCACCTTCAGCTTGCCCGACAGGATGAGCCGCTCCAGCTCGCGCTGAACCCGCTCGCTGAGCTTCCGCTCGTCCGACACCGGCGAAATCGAGTCCACTAGGGATGGCATAGGTTGAAAGGTTAGACATCACACAACATAGTTTCAACGCGAGCGATTCTGCTTCGCCCATGCGACGGACAACACAACCACAAGCGTCTATGCCAACTCACGACCCCAGCACCGCCAGGGCCAGCTTCCGAAACCCACCTCCCGGCTTCGGAGAGGTCTCGTTCTACTGGTGGCTCGGCGACCCGCTCACGCACGAGCGCCTGACGTGGCACCTCGAGCAGCTGGCGGACATGCACATCAGCGGTTTGCAGATCAACTACGCGCACAGCGACACCGGCGGACGCTCGTACGGCCTGACGTATCCGAGCGATCCGCCGCTCTTCTCCGACAAGTGGTGGGAACTGTTCGGCTGGTTCCTGGGCGAAGTGAAGCAACACGGCATCTCGCTGAGCCTGAGCGACTACACCATCGGTGTGCCCGGCCAGGGCTGGTACCTCGACGACATGCTCGGCAAACATCCAGACATGCGCGGACAGGTGCTGAAGCCTTCGTCGAAGGTCGTCAGCGCCGGACCGTGCGAGTGGACGTTCGAGCACTCGCCACTCTGCGTGGCGGCGTTTCGGTTGGTCGATGGGCAGATCGACGCCGCATCGCGCATGGATCTGACTCACGCGGTTCATGGCGGCCGACTCTCGTGGGTGGCTCCCGAAGGTGAATGGCAACTCTGCTCGGTGGCTCCATCACAGGTCGACAGCTCGATCGACCCGATGCACCCACGAATCGGCGCCGAAGTGTGCGAGCGATTCTTCGGACAATTCGAGCGACGACATCCCCGCGAAGGCGGCAAGGGACTGAACTTCTTCTTCTCCGACGAGCTCACGTTCAACGTTTCAGGACACCTGTGGACGAACGACTTCGCGGCAGAGTTCGCGCGGCACAAGGGATACGACCTGCTGCCAGAGCTGCCCGCGCTGTTCTGGCAGACCGGGTCTCGCTCGGCGAAGGTCCGCCTCGACTATTGGGACGTGCTCGTCGAGCTCGAAGAGGAACGCTACTTCAGGCCGCTCTTCGACTGGCACGAGGCACGCGGCATGACGTACGGCTGCGACCATGGCGGGCGCGGCAGGAACGTGTCGGAGTTCGGCGACTACTTCCGCACGCAGCGATGGAACCAAGGCCCCGGCGCCGATCAGCCCAAGCTGGGGAAAGATCTGATCAAGGCAAAGGTGGCCGCGTCGATCGCGCACCTCTACCGCAGGCCGCGCGTGTGGCTGGAGGGCTTCTACTCGAGCGGGTGGGACACGACCGCCGCGCAAGTCGTCGACGCATCGCTGGCGAACTTCGCGATGGGGTTCAATCTACTCACCCTGCACGGGCTGTACTACAGCACGCATGGCGGCTTCTGGGAGTGGGCGCCGCCATGCAATCACTTCCACATGCCGTATTGGCGTCACACGCGCGGCTTCATGAAGTGCATGGAGCGACTCAGCTACCTGCTGAGCCAGGGCGTGCATCGCTGCGATGTCGCCGTGCTGTACCCGGTCGACGCCGCACACGCGGATGCGTCCGCCAGGCAATCGGTCGCCACCGCGTTCGGCGTGGGCGAGCAGCTGTACGCGAGCGGGATCGATTTCGACTTCATCGACTGGCAGTCCATCGCGCGATCGACGATCGCCAGGAACGAATTGCTCGCGGCCGGCGCGCGATACCGCGTGCTGATCCTGCCCGACATGAAAGTGCTCCGGCAATCGACGCTCGAGAAAGCCCGGGAGTTCCGTCGGAGCGGCGGCATCGTCGTCGCGATCGGCAGTCTTCCTCAAGCGAGCGACCGCGCAGGCGCTGACGATCCGTGGCTCGACGACATCGTCCGCGAATTGTTCGGCGGCTCGGACGAATCCGCGCCTTCTCGCCATGAGAGCGGCGGCGTTGGCGTCCGCGTCTCCGACCTCGTGCAGGCCGTTCAATACATCGCGACGGCGTTCCCGCGCGACGTGCAGGTCGACGCGCCGAGCGGCGCCGGGTCGCGATTCTTCTTCCAGCACCGCGTGATCGGCGAGCGACATCTCTACTTTCTGTATGGCGCGGAAGCGGGCACGCGATGCACGCTCCGCGCCACGGGCTTTGCAGAACTGTGGAACCCGTGGACGGGCGAAACGCGACCGCTGCCGATCCTGTCGCAGACGGACACCCACACGACGCTTGCGCTTCCGCTCACGGCGACCGAGGCGACCCTCATCGTCTTCTCGCCGGGCGAGCCGACGTTTGCGAGCCAGATCCGCGAGCCGCTGCCGACGCACTGCATCCCGCTCGACGGCGACTGGCACTTCGAAGTCGTGCCGTCGCTCGACAACCGGTTCGGCGACTACGAGTGGCCGCCCACGCCGACGATGATCGAGCCTCAGGTCCGGCAGCTCCGCTATCGACCCGAGACCGACCCAGCGCAGATCTTCGCGGCTGCCGATCTCGATCATTCGGATTGGCCGAAGGTGACGGCCTCGTTCGGCCCGCGCTTCTGGCGACTCGGGCCACTGCCTGACGGCGTTGACCTCGACTCGTTGGAGACGCAGCTCGTGGCGATCGATGACCCGTCCGCGCGACGCGACATCACGGTCGGCGAACACCGTCTCGCGTGGACGCCTTACGAGTTCTCGTGGCGCTGGGGTCTCGAAGGCGACCCGGGGCCGCAGGGATATCACGGGCTCAAGTGTCGCGTCACGGACGACTTCATCGCGCTCGGCGAGCGCGTCGAGCGCAAGCACAGCTCGCACTACCAGCGCGAGCAGTCCGGGCACCACTACTTGCTTTGGACAACGGTGCACGCGCCCGCCGACACCGAAGCAGACCTCGTCGTCGGCGGACTGGCACCGGCGTCGATTCGGCTGCGGGGCGAAGTCGTACGCGCCGGTCGCGTGAAGCTCAACGCCGGCGCGAACGCCCTGCTGCTTCGATACGACGACGCGGGTCGCGGCCACGTCGTGCTTGGCACGCCCGGCCTGGCCGACGTGCGCGAGTTGCCCCTCGGCGAGCTGCGCATGCGGTGGTGCGATCAACCCGCCCTGCTGCAGTTCGACCCAACGCCTGCCGCGACCGCTCCGGCTGGCTGGTACCGATTCGACTCGCCGCCGGGCCTGCGCGGGTTTGAGCTGGCCGTTGTCGGCACGCCGCAAGTCTGGATCGGCGGTCGACCTGTCCCGCTTCCCGCACCGTCGATCGGGCCGGGTGGAGCGCGCGTGTACCACATCGACCTCGACGCCCCGATCGCGAAGCCGACCGCGGTGGCGATCCGCATCGCGTTCGAGCGCGGCGTCTACGCCGGCGCTGCGCTGCCGCAACCGATCCGCCTGAAGTGCGGCCCCGGCGTGTGGACGACCGGCGACTGGTCCGCGAACGACGGCCTGCTCAGCTACTCGGGCGGCGCGCGATATCGGAAGACGTTCGAACTGTCGAAAAACGACGTTGAAAGCGGCGTCGAGATCGACCTCGGCACCGTCGACTCGACCGCTGAGGTTCGCATCAACGGACGCCCGGCCGGCATCCTCGTCGCGCCGCCGTGGCGGCTCGACATCACGCCGCTGGTGGCCGAGGGCGCGAACGAGGTCGACGTGCTCGTCTGCAGCACGCTCTCCAACCACTACAGCACCATCCCGAGTCGCTACCGCGGCAAGCCGCATGCGGGATTGATCGGCCCCGTGCGGGTCATCTCGACGCGCGCAAGCGATCATGAGCGCTGAGCGACGAACGCGCGGTTCGCAGTTCGCCAGTTGCACACGAGTTTCCACGATTGTACTTTGCTACGTAGTATATTGACCATTTTGCCCGTCAGTCGACGGACTTCCGCTCCGGACTGACGCGCGTTGCCGCCGTCTGGCGTGTCCCCTTCTCTGCCATGCGACAGGTCGGAATCGCTATCACTCTCGAGGCCGGCGGGATCGGCATCCGGCACGGGATCGGCCGGTTCGCACGGCTTCACGGCCCGTGGCGGCTTCACCATGTCCCAAGCGCGGCCGCCTTCGCGAGCAATCGCTGCAGGCTCGACGGGCTCATCACTCGGATCGACGGTACGCCGCCTCGCGGTTTTGCTCCGCGCGACATACCGACCGTCGACCTGTCCAGTGCCGAACCGAAGCCCGCACACGCCAGGGTGCTGCCCGATGACGAGGGCGCGGGACGCATGGCGGCCGACCACTTGGTCGGACTCGGCCTGCGTCACTTCATCACCTTCGTTGGATTCGCGCACGAAGGCTGGCAGCGCCGCGCTGCGTCGTTCGTGGATCGCATCCGGAACGTCGCGGGTGCGACGTGCACACCGATGGCGGCGCCGCTCGCGTTGAACAACGTCCCGGCCGACGACGACGTCGCCCGGTATGCGAGCCAATTCGCATCGCAGCCGCGGCCATTCGGCGCGTATGCCGTCAGCGATCTACACGCCACGCACGTGCTCGACGCCGCTCGCATGGCCGGCCTGCGTGTTCCGGACGACGTCGCCGTGATCGGGACGGACAACGCACCGGAAGTGTGCGAATTGACCGACCCGCCGCTGTCGAGCGTCGAACTGAACTTCCCCGCGATCGGCTTCGAGGCCGCCGAACTGCTCTCCGCACTGATGGAGAGTCGGCTGGAGAGTTCACGTGCTCCGGCCGATCAGGGGCCGACGATCGTGGTCCCGGCCGAGCGAGTCGTTGCGCGCGTCTCGACCGATGTGCTCGCCAGCGACGACGCCGACGTGGTGACCGCGGCACGATTCATTCGCGCGCGGGCGACGACGGGGATCGATGTGGCATCAGTGCTGAACGTAGTCCCGGTCTCGCGCCGAAGTCTGGAGCGACGCTTTCGTCAGATCATCGGCCGAACGCTGCACGACGAAATTCAGCACGTCCGGCTCACCCATGCGAAGCGGCTACTCGTGGAGAGCGACCTCTCCGTGATGGAGGTGGCGCGCGCGTCCGGCTTCACCTCGCAGTCGTACTTCGGACGGGCGTTCTCCCGAGACGAAGGCGTTGCCCCTTCCGAATTCCGCCGACAGAGGGGCCTGACCTGACAGGAAGACAGCTTGCGCAATTGTGCGAATGTTTGGCGCGAAAATGATGGACAGACGTACCCTCTGCGGAGTAGTTTCTTCGTAGAACAGCGGGCTTGGCGGCCCTGCTACCAGTCAGACTAGGCGAGGAGAAAACATGTCAGCGAAGGTCTACAACGGCGTTCAGAGCGGCGTTCGAAGTGGCGTTGCGCGTGGTCGTCTGATCTCCCATGGTCGCTTGCTTTCCCTCCGCAGGGCGGCAATCGCGGCGATCGGCGCGGGACTGCTCGGGTCGTCGTCAACAGCTCTGGCGGCCCCGCTCACGTGGGACATCACCCCGGGTGACGGTGCGACCATCACGCCAGGCAGCGGCACGTGGGATTTCGTGGCGGGCAACACGGTTTGGAACAACGCCGGCACGAACGTCGCCTGGACCAATGCCAACGACGCTATCTTCGCCGGCGCGGACGGCACCTACGCCATCAACCTCGCGGCAGGCGTGACCGTGGTGAACGGCGTCACCGGCACGGGTGGGCTGCGGTTCCTCAACTCCGGCTACACACTCTCGGCGGCGGGGACGCAGACCATTCAGGTCGGCAATGCCGTCTCGCCCGGGTTCGTCTCCGTGGCCGCGGGCAAGTCGGCCACGATCGGGTCGAACGTGACCGTCTGGTCGAACATCACCGGCCAGCCCCTGAGCGTCGACGGCGGCGGCACGCTCAACGTCGGCGGCGCGGGCACGACCAACGCGAGGCTGACCAACAACAACCAGCTGATCCTGCGCGGCGGCCTGACGCTCAACGTCGGCGAGAACGGCACCGCGGCGGGCACGCAGTTCGTCGTCGGCGGCGACACCTCGGGCGCAACGCTGAACGTCAACGGCGCGAACGCGAGCGTCAGCACGCAATCGACCTCGACCCAGACCAACTTCATCGTCGGCAACGCTGCTGCGACCGTGGTCGTCACGCTCACCAACGGCACGATCACGAACCTCTCCCCGGGCACGAACGCCACCACGCCGAACAGTGGTGTCCGCTTCGGCCCGACCAGCGCTGCAGCCACGAACGGCACCTTCAACCTCGACGGCGGCACGCTGACGGCCGCCCGCATCTACGAGGGCAATACAAGCGCCGTGTCGACCTTCAACTTCAACGGCGGCACGCTGAAGGTCACGCCGGGCACGTTCGCCTCGTCGAGCAACGCGACGACCAACTACATGTCGGGCCTCGACAACGCTTTCGTGAAGGAAGGCGGCGCGATCATCGACACCAACGCGCAGAACATCACCATCGGCCAAGTGCTGAAGCACGGCGGCGTTGCCGCTATCGACGGCGGACTCATCAAGCGCGGCGCGGGCTCGCTCAGGCTCGCCAGCGCCGCCACCTACACGGGCCTGACTGACGTTCAGGCCGGTACGCTCGTGCTCGGCGTGGCGAACGCCATCCCGAGCGGCAACGCCGTTCAGGTCAGCGGCGGCACGCTCGACGTCGCGAATGCCGCCACCGTTGGCACCGTCACCGTCGCTGGTGGCGGCACGATTTCCGGCGTGGCATCGCTCACCGGTTCCGCCTATGACCTCCGCAGCGGAACCGTGAGCGCCACGCTCGCCGGCACAGCGTCGGCGACGAAGACGACCGGCGACGCCGTCACGCTCGCAGGAACGCAGACCTACACGGGCCCCACCGCTGTCAACGCGGGGACGCTCAACGTCACCGGCAGTCTCACCAGTGCGATCACCGTCGCGTCTGGCGCCAAGCTGGGCGGCGAAGGCGTCACGACCGGCAACGTCGTCCTCGGCGCGGGCTCCGCGATCGCGTTCGACCCCTCCACGACCGGCGCGACCGACCACTTCCGCTCCACCGGCAACATCGACACGACGGGCGGAGCGACGAACAAGATCTTCGTCAGCGGCACCACCGGCGTCCCCTCGGGCAGCACCGCCGTCGTCATGCAAGGCGCGAGCATCACTTCGAACGGCATCAGCGACTTCAAGCTGGGCAGCCGCGGATCGCTCAGCCTTACCGCAACGCAACTGACCTTCACCGCCGGCTCGGCAGCGAATGTGAAGTGGAAAGGTGCCAACGCTACGAACCCCAGCTTCTGGGAGATCAACGGCGCACCGCAGAACTTCACGCTCGCGGGCGTCGACGACGTCTACTTCGAGGCGGACAACGTCACGTTCGATGACACGGCCGCCTCGTTCAACGTCGCCATTCAGGGCACCGAGGTTCGGCCCGGCTCGGTGCTGGTCGACAACTCCGCGAACGCCTACACCATCTCGGGCGTCATCGCCGGTTCGACCGGATTGACCAAGACGGGTTCGAACCGCCTGACCCTCGTCGGCTCTCAGACCTACACCGGCGGAACCACGATCAACGGCGGCACGCTCCGACTCGGCAACGGCACGTCGGCCGGCAGCGTTGTCGGCGCGATCACCAACAACGGCACGCTCGAGGTCGATGCCGGCACTGCGAACAACACGTTCGCCAGCGACGTCGCCGGCACCGGCAGCTTCGTCAAGAGCGGCGCGGGCACCACGACCATCACGGGTGCCAACACTTACGCCGGCTCGACCACCATCAGCGCCGGCACGCTCCAGGTCGGCAACGGCGGCACGGTCGGCAACATTGGCGCCGGGCCCGTCGTCAATAACGGATCGCTCGTCTTGAATCGCAGCGACTCGCAGACCTTCTCCAACCCGATCTCCGGCTCGGGCTCGCTCGTGAAGCAAGGCGCGGGCATCCTCACGCTCAGCGGCGCGAACTCTTACGACGGCGCGACGACGCTCAGCGACGGCCTGCTCGTCGTGACCAACAACTCCGCGCTTGGCTCGGCCGTCGGTGGCACGACCGTCGTCGGCACGCGCGCGATCGGCCTGTCGGGCGGCGTGACCGTCGCGGAGCCGATTACTGGTGCGGGCGTCGGCACGACCGCCAACAACATCGGCCCGTTCCTCGTCCAGCAGCGCGGGCTCGTGCAGTCGATCTCCGGCAGCAACACCCTCAATGGCGCAGTCCTCATCAACGCGAACGGCGCGACTCGTTTCGGCGTGCAGGACGGCGCCTCCATCACGCTGAACGGGCCGATCACCGTCGCCAGCGGCGTGACCGGCGTCAGCATCGTCTTCCGCGGCGCGCTCGACGGCGACTGGATCACGCTCGGCAACAGCAACAACCTCTGGGACGGTGCCACCACCATTTTCACCGTCGCAACCAATCCACTCGTCGGCTCGGGCGTCCGCCTCGCTGCCAACAACGGCCTGTCGCCGGTCACGGTGCTGAGCGCCGGCGGCGTCTCGACAGGTGCCGGCAACACGTTCGACCTGAACGGCTTCAACCAGACGCTCGGCGGCGTCGTCGCCAACGGTGACATGCACATCACCAACCGCGGCCCGACGCTCTCGACGTTGACGCTCGACCTCCTGGCCGACCAGTTCAATACCCGAACCGACAACGTGCGCGTCACCACGATCGAAGATGGCCCGTCCCCGAACCCGCTCACCGGCGCGAATCAGGTCGCCCTCGTGAAGCGTGGCAACTTCAACCAGACGCTGATGGGTGCGCACACTTACAGCGGTCCGACCACCATCGAAGCGGGCACGCTCACGCTGGCGAACTCCACGACGAATCCTGTCGGCTCGCTCAACCCGCTGACAAAGGTCAGCATCGCCAGCGGCGCACGACTGGTCTTCAACACCGGCCTGCCGCAGACGATCTCCGGACTGTCCGGCGCGGGCACCATCGCGGGTGCCAACGCGGTGAGCACCGCGCTGACCGTTAACATCGCAAGCGGAGACACCAACACGTTCAGCGGCACGCTCGGCGGGCCCGGCACGAACGAGAACAACCTCGGGCTCGTGAAGGCCGGTCGCGGCACGCTCGTGCTCGCGAACGCCACCTCCGCCGACCAGATCCTCACCGGCATCGCCGACGGGCTCGACCTCCAGAGCGGCAAGGTCGTCTTCAGCTACGGCACCGGCACGAACCCCGCCGCCGCGATCGTCCCCCTGCTCACCACGGGCTACGCGACCAACTTCGCCACGGGCAAGATCCGCAGCACGACCCTGTCGACCACCGAAACGATCGGCTACCTCGACGACACGGCCAACGCGCAGTTCGCGATCGCCCGCACCCTGCCCGGCGATGCCACGCTCGACGGCACGGTGAACTTCGACGACCTGCTGAAGCTCGCCGCCAGCTACAACACGACCGGCGGCTGGGGCCAGGGCGACTTCAACTACGACGGCCAGGTGAACTTCGACGACCTGCTGAAGCTCGCCGCGAACTACAACACGTCGCTGCCCGGCTCGTTCGCGGGCGATTGGGCACTTGCTCAGGCGGCCGTGCCTGAGCCGACAACGCTCGCCGTTGTCGCTGCCGTTGCTGTCGCTCCACTGGGTCGTCGGCGTCGACCGCGCTGATGCTGCGACGCCTTCGCGAGCTATGCACCGGGCCGTTTCGCTGTTCGAATGGGTGATGACATGACCTCCCGTTCCTCCCGCAGCGGCCTTGCACAGTTCGACGTCGTCTGGACCACGCCCTCGCGCGATTCGCTCGACTCGATGCCCCTGTCGGGTCGACGCGGTGCCGGCGCGAACGTCTGGGTACAGGACGGCTCGATCTGGCTCTACCTGGCGCACAACGGCGCGTACGACGAGCAGTCCCGACTGCTCAAGCTCGGCTGCGTTCGCCTGACGCCGATCGGCGCCGACATCGGCGCGGCTCGAGACTTCCGTCAGCAACTCAACCTCGAATCCGGTTCGATCGCGATCTCGGCCGGAAGCTTTCGGGCGCTGCTCTGGTTCGCGGGCGAGACGTTGTACGTCGAGTGCGAGTCGGCCGAGCCTCTCTCGCTCGACGTCGCGTTTGGCACCTGGCGCGATTGCGAGCGGAGCGGCATCGCGCTCGACATGGGCCGATCGTCGCACGTTGTCCGGCCGGATCACGTCCGGGCGGAGGAGCACGGCATCGCATGCTGGCACCGCAACGCCGACCACGCCCCCGACCTCGCCGCGATGGCGGCGAAGCAGGGCTTCGACTCGGGCGACGTATCCGACATTGTCACCGACCGCACGTTCGGCGCGTGCATCGCGTGGGGCTCGCAAGTCGAAGTGCCGTCGCAGTCCGGCGAGGTCCAGTGGCAAACCTGGACCGGCACGGCCTGGACGACACGACTCACGCGCCAGCCCAAGCACACGCTCGCGATCCGCTGCGCTGCCAGTCGCAACCTCGACGCGGACGCGTGCACCGTTCAAGCGAGAGAATCGCTCGACGCGAAAGCCATCGAAGCATCGCGAGCCGACGAGCGGATCCGCTGGGCAGACTTCTGGCATCGGTCGCACCTCTTCATCAACGTCGACGCCGGCGAGGACGATCCCGGGTTCCGCATCGCGCGGAACTACCAGCTCTTCCGCTACATGCTCGCGTGCAATCGCGACGGCGAGTTCCCCCTGCTCTTCAACGGTGGCATCTTCACCGTCGACAACCACGCCGGGCGAATCACCGGGAACAACAACGACGAATTGCCCATCGACGCGAAAGGAACATCGACGCCCGATTTCCGCCGCTGGCTCTACTGCCACTTCATGTCGCAGAACCAGCGCTGGCTCGGCTGGCCCACGCTCGCGGGAGGCGACGTCGACCTGCTCGCGCCGTCGATCGCCTTCTATCGCGACCGCGCGAAGCTCGCCGCCGCCCGGGCTCGGCTGCACGGCGCGGAGGGCGTCGTCTACCCCGAGCCGATGGACGTGTGGGGCCTCTGCTGCGTCCATCCCCGGCCCGACGGGCTCTGCGGCGCGGAACACCTCACGTACCACTTCTCGATGATGCTCGAGCACGCGTGGATGGCGCTGCAGGCGCACGACGCGCTGGGCATCTCGATCGATGACGACCTCGATTGGATCATCGGCACCGTCCTGTTCTACGACAGCTTCTATCGCAAGCACGAGCGGTCGCGCAACGGCAACGAGCTCGACGCGAACGGCAAGCTCGTGCTCTACCCCGCCAACGCGCTCGAGTACGCCGTCGGCGCGACCGACCCGATCGAAGTGGTCGCCGGGCTGACGCGCGTCGTCGAAGCCCTGCTTCGGCAGCCGCGGCTCTCCGATGCGCTGCGCGTGCGCCTGCAGTCGATCGCGACGACGATCCCGCCCCTTCCGATCGGCGAGCGCGACGGGAAGCGATCGCTGCTGCCCGCGAAGTCGTTCGAGAAGGGTTACAACCGCTGGGAGCCCGTCGAGCACTACGCCGCGTGGCCGTACCGACTGGTCGGCGTCACGCAGCCGGGCACGGTTCAGCTCGCGCGGGACACGTGGGACACCATCCCCGCCGAGCGGGCCGCACTGTGCAAGCAGGACTACTCGTGGATGGCGAACCTCGTGAACATGGCCGCGTGCGGCTGGACCGACGCCGCCCGCGACCGCGCCATCTGGAAGATGGCCAACACCGCCGCGCCGCAGGCGCGCTTCCCCGCGTTCTTCGGCCCCGGTCACGACTGGCTTCCCGATCACAACTGGGGCGGCGCGGGCATGACGGGGGTGCAGGAAATGCTGCTCGCCCCCGAGCCCGGCCCGCGCGGCAAGCTCTACCTCCTTCCCGCCTGGCCGCGCGAGTGGGACGTCGACTTCAAGCTCCACGCGCCGGGCGGGACGATCGTCGAGGCATCCGTATGCGAGGGCCGGCTCAGCTCGCTCGCCGTCACACCCGCCGGGCGTCGCGAGGACGTCGTCATCTCCGAGCCCTATGTGGCACCGTAAACGTCGGCCGTGCGATCGCTGCCAGAGCGGGGACCGGAAGGCGGAAGCTACAGCTTTCGAATTGCGCACGAGCGGAGCGAGGCGCACACCCTCTCCCGGTACTCCGGGAGAGGGCTGGGTGAGGGTCTCCGCGTTCGTAGCGCGGCACCGGGATCGAACGTCGTCCGGCCCTCACCCTAACCCTCTCCCGGGGTACCGGGTGAGGGAACCGGAAGCCGCTAAATGTCGATTGAGCATGCTCTGAAAACGTCTTGACTTCGCATCGCGCCGCGTCGTCGCTTCTGCGATGAAGTCGCTAACCACATGCCCGGCCATGCGTTCGGCCGGTCGTTGTCGCGTCGATTCTGCGGATCGATTTTTCTCCCGCTCAACGCCCATACTCGACCCGATTTCAGCATCGATGGAATGCGCGTGCGCGCGTCACAGCGATGCAGGGCAATCGCCTTGGGAGGACTCACGATGACGGGGCAAGATGGCAATCTGTTGCGTGCCAATCGAGCGCAATTGGACATTTCTGAGCGCGCGGCCGATGCGGCGGGCGCTTCGAGCGTCTCCACCGCTTCGAGCGTCGCAAGCGCTGTCGAAGGCTCGAACGCGATCGACACACTCGACCCGCGTCGCCGCGTGGCGATCGGCATGATGATTCGCGGCTACCACGGGAACCTCATCGCCGAGACGCTGGGCGTCGCGCGCAGCACGATCTGGAACTGGAAGCAGGAGCCCGCGTTTCGCACAGCGCTGCGCGAGGAACTCGATCGCCACCTCGGCGACCTCCCCGACGCCGGCCGAGACGTGCTGCGACACGCATTGGTGATCGTGCAGCAGAAAATGCTGGACGGCGGCGAAGATGCGCTGAAGGCGTCGCTGGCGATCCTGCGATCGGGCCGCGTGTGGCAGGCCATCGCGGGAACGCCTGCAAAGCCGCCGGTGACACCAGTCGAGTCGTAGCGCCATCTGGTCCCCTCTCCCGGTATCCCGGGAGAGGGTTAGGGTGAGGGCCGAGGTTCGACTGACGTCAACGAAGCGCGGCGACGTGGGGCCGAGTTGAAGACCCTCACCCCGCGCCGACGCGGCTCATGATCTCCCCCAGGCTCGTCACCGGCAGCGCCTGCACGCGCTCCGCGATCGGGTACGCGCTCTGTCCCGCGTGAACCACCCACAGGTATTCCAGCTTCAGCGTGTCGAACGCGGCCCGCATCGATTTCGTCATCGACGGCGCATCCGTGTACTTCACCTCGACGCCCCACTTCTTCCCGGCGCGGACGAGGAGTAGGTCGAGCTCCGCCCCGGCGTGCGTGGCCCAGAAGTACGCGTTGCGCTCGCCGAGCTGCGCGAGGAGTTGCTCGACGACGAACCCTTCGAAGCTCGGGCCGATCTTCGGGTTGCCGCTCAGGCTCGACATCGTGGGGATCTCGAGCAGCTCGTGAAGCAGGCCCGTATCGCGGACGTACACCTTCGGGCTCTTCACGACGCGCTTGCCGACGTTCTCGAAGTACGGCTGCAGCGACCGCACGACGTACGCGCCGCTCATCTGGTCGAGGTAGCGCCGCGCGGTGTGGTACGTGACGCCGAGCGAGGAGCCGATGTCAGAGCCGTTCCAGATGCCACCGTGGTTGTGGGCGAGCATGGTCCAGAAGCGGCGGGCGGTGTCGGGCGGGAGGTTCACGCCGAGCAGGCGCAGGTCGCGTTCGAGGAAGGTGCGGATGAACGATTGGCGCCAGCGTTGGGAGGCGTCGTCGTCCGGCGCGAGGAACGAGCGCGGGAACCCGCCGCGAAACCAGAGGGAGCGGAAGTCGACGGCGGAACTCGGAGTGTCAGGACGCGCCGCAGCGACCTCGTCGAGCGTGAAGCCTGCCATGTCGACGAAGTCGACCCGGCCGGCCAGGGTTTCGGATGCCCCGCGGATCAGGTCCGGCGACGCCGACCCGAGAATGAGAAACCGCGCCGGCACGTCCGGCCGGTCGGCAAGCACGCGGAGCGCCGGGAGGAGCGCGGGCAGTCGCTGGAATTCGTCGAGGACGATCAGGCCGCGGAGCGATTCGAGGCGGAGAAGCGGATTCGCGAACTGGACGAAAGTTCGCTCGTCTTCGAGGTCGAAGAAGTGAACGGGCCCGCTCGTGCCGCCCTGCTCTACGGGCGCAGAGACGAGCCGGGCGAGCGTAGTCTTCCCGCACTGCCGCGGGCCGAGGAGCGCGACGACGGGGGACAGCCGCAGCGATCGCTCCACTTGCGAGATCAGCCGATCGCGTCGAATCATTGGTGGAATAATAGAAATCTGATTTCTATTTTGCAAGTATTTAGTTTATGAGACGGCTCTTCCAAGCCCCCTAGCCGCGGCGCCGCGTGTCGCGTTTTAAACGCAAGCGGGAGGGCGGGGCTCCCGCCGAGCCTGCGGATGCGCGATTCTATGGGCCTGAATCGCGCATCCGCAGTGGCTCGGCAGGAGCCTCGCCCTCCCGGCGATATCCGCTGCATGGGCGTGTTCGCCAGCCCGCGGCCGGCTCACGCCGCGTTGCGTTCGATCCAGTCGGTCAGGGCGGCCATGCCGATCTCGTTGATCGTGCGGGGGCCTTCCTCGCCCGACAGTTGCCGCTGGACGGCCATCAGCTTCAGCTTGCCCGCGAGTTCTTTCGGGACGCGGAAAGTGACGCTCTTCGTGCCGCGGCCGGTCTCGATTTCGAACTCGAAACGCTCGCGCACGCTGGCGACGACCGGTGCCCGGCGAGGCGCGCGGGGAGCGGATTCGCTCGATTCGGCCGAGACGGCGGGCTTCTTCGTCGGGCGGATCTCCGCCTCAACGACCGGACGCTGCGCTTCAACGACTGGCGCGGAAACGGAAGCGGCGACCGCCCCACCGTTCACGATCGCGGCCAGGCCCGGCGTGGCGCCGGCGTCGACCGGGCGGCGCAGGACGTCCATCATCGCGGCGCCAAGTTCAGGCTGCTTTGGCTTGCTGGTCTGCTGACTCATGCTCGATCACCTCTTGGAAAAGCTGTTCCAGTTCGTCGGCCGCCTGACGGGCGGTCTTGTCGTTCTTGTTCGTCTTGGCGAGCCGCGTCACCACGGTGTTCCGCGCGGCGGCCTTGGCGTAGATGTCGCGCATCCCGACCGTCTGCCTTGCGAGCGAGATGCCCAGGCTCCCCGCGACGGCCACCACGGTCCGCGACAGCTCGGTCGCGGCGCGGTAGCGGTTCACCACGAGCCACACCTTCGCGGGGCTGAGCCCGTCGGTCAGGCGGGCCTGGTTGACGCGGTCGATTTCGTCCTTGGCCTGCATGGTGGCCTCGAGGTCGACGGTGCTCGGGCAGACGGGCATGATGACCCGGTCGGCGATGTACATGAGCACCCGCGTGACGTCGTTCAGGCGTGGCGGCCCGTCGCAGACGGTGACGTCTGCCGACGCATCGGCGGCCGAGACCACCTGGTGGACCTCCTGCCCGTTTTTCGGGCAGTACACCGTCATGGCGGGGTCGATGCGGTTCAGCCAGCGACGGCCGGACTCCTGCGCGTCGGCGTCGACGAACGCCACGCTGCGGCCCTGGTCGCGAAACCAGCACGCCAGATGCACCGCCAGCGTCGTCTTGCCCACGCCGCCCTTCTGATTGATGACTGCGACGATCATGAAGCTTTAGATCGACCCGCGTGGTCCGAAAACTTGAAGCGATCTGTCGTGCGCCGTCCGCAGCAGCCGTGCGGGCCGGCCTGCTGGCACGCAAACCCGGCTGAAAGATGGCCCAGCGCGATGCCGACACCGAAGCCTGTGACGCCACACGATGCCCGATTGCCCCGCCCGCTGGCCCCGTGCGTGGTCAGCATGTCAGCATGCCAACAAGCCAACTTGCCAGCATGCCAGCTGGCCACGCAGCTTGCTGCGTTGCTGGCTTGCAGGTTTGCTGGCTTGCTGACAAGCTGCACTCGCGGTCGGCCAGTTGTCGTGCCGGCGCGCGGGAGACTTTCGCAGCGGGACGCGTTCGCCGCAGGCAGTGCTCGCCGACGCGAACGCAGGCCCGGTTTGGGTTGCGGGGCGACTCTGTCTATACTCCGCAAGAGAGCGTTGGAGACGCTCGCGCGACGAAGGGCGACGATCGACATCTCGCCCGCGTCGAAGGAGTCACGGATGGCTTCGCGGCACACCACCCTCATCCAATCCGATGCCCCGGTGAGCGTCACCGTCGACTCGTCCGTCGATCAGACGTGGTTCCGACTCTTCCGCGCCCTCATTCACGGCGGACACCTCGCACAACTCACGCCCGCGGCGACGAAGGTGCTGATCGTACTCGCCGAGTCCGTCAACGATGCGACGCGTCGCGACACCGGCGCGTGGATCGCCTGGCCGAGCCTGGACACGATCGCGAGCCGCGCGGGGTGCAGCCGAAAAGCGGTGACAGTCGCCGTCACCGAACTCGAAACGCGGAAGCTCCTGCGAAGGCGGCAGGGGGGTGGTCGGCACACCACGCAGTACGAGCTCATCGCACCTGTGAACCCTGCTTCACAGCCACCCGTGAAGCCTACTTCACAGGCCACTGTGAAGCCCGCTTCACGGCAGGCGCGTCGCGCGAGCCACAGCACCGATGAAGCCAGCTTCACCCGACAGAGAAAGACTACAGAGATAGATCAACCCAGCAGCAATAGCCCCGAGGCCGCGCGCCAGCTCGCGGCGGCCGGGGTCCGCGAGCCGATGCTCGGCCGACTCCTTCGCGAGTTCGACGAAGCGGAATTGCTGCTGCGGCTGATGGATTGGAACACGCGGAAGACGGCAGGGCAGTCGAAGCCGGTCGCTTGGCTCATCTCGTCGATCCTTCAGAAGTATGACCTGCACCCGAAGACGATCGCCTGGCAGGAGCGTCAGGAGCAGTCGGCCGCGCGGCGCATCCGCGACGAACGCCTTCGTCAGGCCGAGTCGGACGAGCAGGCGCGCCAGGACGAACTCGATCGACAGGTGAGCGAGCTGTTCGAAGCGAGCACCGACGAAGAACTCGCCGGCTGGGCGAAGCAAGCCGTCGCCGAATACGGCGGACTAGCGAAATACGTCGAGGGATCCGACGTCCGCGCGAACCGTCGCCTGTCCCGGCTCATCATGGGCTTGATGGCGCGACAGTTCGCCGAGACGGCCTGAACCGAATCGATCACGGGGCGACAGGGCGGTAGTAGCGAACGTAGTCGAACTGAGCCGACGCGGGCAGGGCGGCATCGTCGACGGCGTCCGTCTTGCCGAGATGCGAGGCAATCGCAGTGAGCCAGACGTGCTGGTCGTTGTGCTCGAACTGGGTCGCGTCGCGTTCGCCGACGACTTTGCCTTCGAAGTAGAAGACGATCTTCTGCGCGGAGAACTCGCACCCCCACGTGTGAAAGTCGGCCGACAGGTCGGGCGTCTTTACGTTGCCGGGGCCGAACGCTCTGTGCTTCGGGTGCCACTGGTGGACGTTCGCGCCGTAGCCGAACGGGTTGATCGAGTCCTGTTCGCAGACGTCGATCTCCTGCAGTGCGGCCTTCGGGTTCGTGCCGCCCGATCCGTCGTGGTGCTGCATCCAGAACGAGGTGTGCCATCCCTTGCCGGGCGGGCACTTGAAGCGCGCCTCGTAGTAGCCGTACTTGAAGGGCTCCTTCGAGATGACGCCCGCGCCGGTGTACTGCTTGCCGCCGGCGTCCTGCTTCTTCAGCGCGAGGCGAAGCAGGCCGTCCGAGACGCTGACGTTCTCGGGCAGCTGCGTGCTCCAGTGTTTGCTGTCGGTGCGGTACACCCACTTCGCGAGGTCGAGCGAGTCGCCGTCGAACTCGTCGTGCCAGGCGAGTTGATAGCTCGCCGCGCGGTCGGCCGGCAGCTTCGGTGCGGTGTCGGCGGCGGTCGGCTGAGTGGTCGCCGGCGCGGTTGCATGAAGGATCATGCACAGAAGGGTGGGTAGGGCGGCCATCGATTCTCCTCGGGGTGTTACGCCAATTCTTGGTCGTGGGATCGATACGCGTTGACACTGGGCCTAGCTTGTATCCGGCAACTCGCGCAGCGTCTCAAACTACGCGACAGTCATCTTCTCGGCGACCGTTTCGCTGGGGCGCAGCCGGTCGTCGATCGTGTCGGAGTCGCCTGCGTGGCGACACGGCCGAAATGGATCGCGGCGACGAACGCAGATGCGAATCGTCGCCGCGACGCGGAGGAGTTCAGGCCGAACAGATCAGAGGCTGAGCCGGCGTCGACGAAGGACCATTCCCGCCAGAACGCCCGCGCCGACGAGCGTGGTCGGTTCGGGGATCGGCACGAGAGCGATGCTGTTTCCGCCGAGGGTGTAGCTCAGCACGTGCGTCGACGGAAGGTTCGTCACCGAGGGGAACGCCGAGCCGACGAGCGAGCCGTAGGTCGCGAAGACGTAGGTCTGTTGCGGGTCGAGCGAGGCGCCGAGCGACGTGAAGTTCAGCGTGGCTGAGTCGATGTCGAGCGAACCGGAGATGGCGATCAGATCGATCGGCGTGCTTGCGGCGCCGTTGAACTCGATCTCGAGGGTTCCCGTGGTGAGGTCGACGTTGCCGGTGATGTCGAGCGATTCGATGCTCGCGCCGGGGGCGAGCTTCGCGCCGGTCGCGGCGAGCGTTACGTCGCCCGTGATGCTGCCGGTGCCGCCGAGCGTCCCGCTGTTCACGGTGAAAGCGCCGCCGCCGGTGTAGGTGCCGTTCACGAGCAGCGTTCCGCCGTTCACGGTGGTCGTTCCGGTGTAGCTGTTGTTGCCGGTCAGCGTGTACTTCGAACCGGCCGTCGCGTTGGCGTCGGTGACGAGCGAGCCCGCGCCGGTGATGGACGAGCCGACGTTGATCGTCTGATTCGCCGAGATGAGAACGTTGGGATACGCGCCCTGTCTGCCGAGCACGATCGACGACCCGGTGGCGGTGGCGATCGTGCTGCCGATGAGTTCGAGCGTAGTCGGCGTCGCGCCGCCGGTGATCGCGGTGGACACGCCGAGCGTGCCGCTAACCGAGATCGGGCCCGTCATCTGTGTGACGTACACCGGCGTCTGCTGATTGAGGTTGCCGAGGAACGACGTACCGGTGAACGTGAGCGGCTCGGCGTACTGTCTTGTGCCGCCGGTCTGGCCGAAGTTCTGCACGAGGAGCATCGCGTTCTGCACGGTGGTGCCGGCCGCGGTGCTGCCGAGCGAATCGGAATGCCGGATGTCAAGCACGCCCGCCGCCACGGTGACCGTGCCGGTGAACGTGTTGGCCGGACCGGTGTCGGCGTTGCGGCCGAGCGCGAGCACGCTCGTTCCCGACTTCGTCCAATTGCCAGACCCGGTGATCGCTCCGCCGATGCGCCACACGATGTTGGGCGACGACGAAACCCGAATCGTGCTGCCGTTGCCGGCGATGGAGAAGTTCTGCACGTCGTTCGTCGTCGTTGCACCGCCCGTGTACGTGATCGCGCCGCCGTCGAGCGTGACATTCTGATTGCCGAGCGTGGCGCTGGGGTTCGCCGCAAATCGCAGTTCGCCGCTGTTGCTGACCGAGATGCCGCCCGTGCCGGTGATGGTGTTGGTGGTGCTGCTGAGCGTGAGCAGGCCGTCGCTGACGGAGATCGCGCCGCTGCGGGTGACCGCGCCGCTCAGCGTGACCGACGCAGCGCCGGTCTTGGTGAGCGAGCCAGACCCGACGATCGCGCCGGTGACGGTGTACGCGTTGACGGCGTTGTTGAACACGATGTCGCCGGCCGATTGCGACGCGCCCTGCACTGCGACGGCGAACGAACTCGCGGTGTCATCGAAGGTGACGGAGTCGCCGGCGTAGAAGCGGTCGGGGCTGCCACCGTTGGTCCAGTTGACGGTGTTGACGGTGTCCCAGTAAGTGGGGTTGGTACCGCTGTTGCCCTTCCAGACGAGGCTTGCCGCGGTGACGGGGGCGGCGTTGTAGACGAGGTTGTTGCCGGAGTAGGCGAGCGATCCGCCGCGCGTGGCGAGGGCGAACGTGCTCAGCGGCGTCGAGCCGAACCCGCCGGTGGTGTTGATGACGTTGTACGTGCCACTCGTGACGGTGGCGGAAGGCGTCACGACGACCATCGCGCCGCTCGATGCCGACGCCGAAGCGGCGGTGAATGCTGCGGAGGCGGTCGAGACGTCGAAGTTCAGCGTGCTCGTACCCGTACCGAAGGCGAGCGTGCCGCTGGTGCTTCCCTCGCCGGCGAGGGTCGCGCCGACATTGAGGGTGATGTTCGACGTGAGCGAGCCGGTGCTGGCGATGCTGAGCGTGCCGCCGTTGATCGTCGTCGCGCCCGTGTAGGTCTTCGCGCCGTCGATGCTGAGCGTTCCCGATCCCTGTTTGGTCAGGCCGAAGACGTTCTCGCCCGTGCCCGTGCCGCCCATGGCGAGGGTCGATCCGATCGTGCCGCTCGACAGCGTCAGCACAGCGCCGGTGTTCCCGATGCCGGTGACCTTCGCCGTCGTCACGGTCGAGCTGAGCGACGAAGCCGTGATCGTTCCGCCGATCGCGAGGTTCATCGTGTGGTTGAGGGCGATGGCGTTCCAGGTCTGCGTATCGCCGACGGCTTCACCAAGCACGAGTCGGGCGCTCGTCGTTGGATTTCCGTAGCCGGTCCCCGAAAGGATCGAGATGTTCGACGTGCTCGTGGAGGCTTGGTTGCCCGCGATGAGCAGCGAACCCGCCCACGGCGTGCTGGCGTTGGAGAGCGTTCCCAGGCCGCTGATCGTGCCGGCAATTCGACCATTGGCGAACCCGCCGCTGCCGTTCGCATAGCGGATGTCGTAGGTGCTCGCTGTGCTGCCCGACGCGAGCGCGATGCCATTCGTGATGTTGAGGGCCACCGCGGTCACGCTCGAGTTGGCGGTCGTGTTGTTGACATTGATGCTGAGCAGGTTGCCGAGCGGAGCAGCAGCGGGCGAGGTGCTGAACACTTTCAGTGGCGCATTGACGGTCGCGAGCGACGCGCCGCTGTTGCTTCGCAATACCACCGTCGAGCCACTGTTGGAGCCGTACAGCACGAGGTCAGACGTGCCGCCAAGCGTGAAGTTGGATGCGAACTGGACTGCGGGGACGACCGACGGAGTGGCGACCGGGCCGAACGCGACAGACGTGTTGATGGTCGCCGTCCCGTTGGCAACGGAGAAGGTGGCCTGATCGCTCGAGGTGAAGCTTGGATTGACGTTGGCACCCCAGTTGAGCGCGTTGTTGATGCTGGTATCAGTGCCGCCACCGGCATCCCAAGTGAACGTTGCTGCCGGAACACGCGAAGCAATTCCGGTCGCCACGCCGACCGCCGCCAAGGCGACAAATCGTTGATAGGTCCGCGCAAAACGCCGCTCTGCAGGTCGTCCGTTCATTTTCATCGTCTCCTCAATCATTCCGCCAGATGCACAGCACTCCACTCCCGACAACATACCTCGCCCGCAAGAATGGGCTTGTGATTTCTGCGCCGGAGAATTAATGGCTTGCGTCGCGCCCGCGCGGCTTGGCCCCGTCGTCCGCCGAGGCGAATGCGCCTGTAGATCCGTGCTGCGTCGCGCTGCAACGTCCGCGGCGACGCATGCGATTAATATCCCCGCGCAATCTGACGTTGGGGGCCCAACGATTCACTGAGATAGTCCCCGCGTGGCCGACCCGAGGAACTGGCGGTTCCCGAGCCGTTTGGCCTGTGCTCTGTCACCCGTCGGTGGAGGCTTCTCATGAAACGGACTTCCCACTCGTGCGCTCCCCAGCGTCACGCGTTCACCCTCGTCGAACTGCTCGTCGTCATCGGCATCATTGCGGTGCTCATCTCGATCCTGTTGCCGTCCCTCGGCAAGGCGCGCCGGACCGCGGTCAGCGCCAAGTGCATGAGCAACCTGCGCCAGCTCGGCACCTTTGTGCAGATGTACGTGAACGAGAACAAGGGCTTCTACCCGCCGAAGTTCTCCAGCGGCATCGGACCCGTGACGGGCGACTGGAACCTCACCACGGACCCCGATCTAAACGTCTCGTGGGACGACCTGATCGGCAAGTACGACGGCCGAAAGATCACCCAGGAGGAAGCGCGCATGTCGTACGCGCCGCTTCGGCGCGGCAACTCCGACAGCATCTGGGTGTGCGGCGAAGACGAGGGCTTCCGCGTGCAGACGAGTGGGTTTGCAGGGCTGGTGAACCAGCGCAGCTACGGCATCAACTCGCGCGTGGTGGCGGTCTTCTCGAGTCACCCGCGGGTTTCCGGAAAGAGCATGTATCGCCCGCTCAAGCAGAGCCAGGTGAAGCGCAACGCCGAGACGATCCTGATGTTCGACTTCCCGGTCATCAAGTGGCCCGGCGCTGCGAACGACGTCTTCAGCTGGCTCGGCGCCCGCGACTACGGCGATTGCGGCCAGGCATCGCCCGGAACGCCGTCCGGTCCGCTCTACCAGACGCAGGGCCTGAACTCCGTTCGCGGCATTCACCCCGGCGTCTCCAAGACCGGCCGGATGAACTACATGATGTGCGACTTCCACGTCGAGGCGCTCGAGCCCGCCCAGACGGACCGCGGCGCGGTGTTCCCCAATTACAACATGTGGGCCCCGAACCCCGAGCGGCGCTGATCGTCTGCAGCGAAGCGAATTGATCGCACCACGTTCCGCGCACCTCCCATGCAATCGATCGCCCACCCACTCCGCCGTCCTGCTTTGCTGCGGGCCCTCCCGCCACACGAGCAGGGCGGCGGTACTGCTTATGGCAATCCCGTCATTCGCGGATTTGCGCCCGATCCATCCGTCGTCCGCGTTGGCGACGACTACTACGTCGTTCACTCGACGTTTCAGTTCTTCCCAGCGATCTCGATCTCGCACAGCCGCGACCTCGTGCACTGGCGACGCATTGGGCATGTATTCGAAAGCGTCGAATCGCTCGACCTGCGATCGTACTTCGACGGCTGTGGCGTTTGGGCACCGGACATCTCGTATCACGACGGCTGGTTCTACGTCTTCTTTTGCCTCGTCCAGCTCACGCGCGATCGCACGGTCAATCGTCGCGGGAACTACATGGTGCGTTCGCGCAGCATCCACGGCCCGTGGAGCGAGCCGGTGCAGTTGACCGACGAAGGGAACGACCCGTCTCACTTTGTCGAGGACGACGGATCGCATTGGATGCTCTACGCGCCAGGCATGCGGCTCGAGCGCGGCACGAAGATCGTCCGGCTCAGCGACGACTGCACGCGAACCGTCGGCGAGCCTTACTGGATGCGGTGGGGCAGCGACCGCACCGCGCCGGAAGGTCCGCACGTCTTCAAGCGCGGCGGCTGGTACTACCACACGATGGCGGCCGGCAGCGGGATCTACGACGGGCACCACCAGCTGATCGCGCGGTCGCGAACGCTGCTTGGCGAGTATGAGCCGAGCCCGCACGGGCCGTTCATCGCGCAGCTCGATCGCTCATCACCGATTCAGCACCACGGCCACGCCAAGCTCGTCGAAGACACGACCGGCCGGTGGTGGGCGATGTACCTCTGCCAGCGCCGACTAAACGGCGTGAGCCCTTTGGGCCGCGAGACGGGGCTCGACCGCATCGACTGGCTCGACGATGGCTGGCCCGTCATCAGCGGTGGATGCGGGCCGATCTCGCACACGAATGGATTTGTTCGGTCGCACGCTGCCGAGGTGATCGATGACTTCGACGCGCCGAAGCTCGACGTCGACTGGATGTCGATCCGCAAGCCCGCCGAGTTTAGCCTCGCCGCGCGGCCCGGCTGGCTTCGCCTGCAAGCGGACAGGTCGCCGCTCTCTGAGTCGAGCTGCAGCGGCGCACTCCTTCGCCGCGAGACGAACCACTACTACGTCGCGCGGACGCTCGTGGACTTCGATTCATCGCACGGTGGCCTGGCGGGGCTCGTATGCTATTACGACACCGCGTGTCACATCTCGTTGTCCGTGACCGGCCGCAACGAACGCGTGCTGGAACTGGCGGAGCGACGCCGCGGGGTGGATGCGATCGTCGCGCGAGTCGCGGTGCCGGACGGCAAACTGCATCTCGGCGTTCAGGTCGAGGGGCTTCGACGGACGTTCAGCTTCAGCGTTGACGGCGAACGCTGGCTCGACATCGCGAGCATCGAAGACTGCTCGTTCCTCAGCGACGAAGGCACGCCCAACTGGGGCTTCACCGGCACGCTTGTCGGCGTCTTCGCGACGAGCGACGGCGGTCAACGCGCAGCCCATGCCGACTTCGACTGGTTCGCGATGCGCGACGAGGTCTAACAACACGCGAGGATCATTCCGGGGCAAGCGCCAATTGCAGGACAGCGCTCTGTTCCCGCTTCGCGTCGAATGCGATCGCGAAAAGCATCGCCGCAGGCTTGCCGTTGCGGAGCAGGACCTGCGGGCGCTCCAACGCGTCGAGCCGTTGCGTGGTGCCGTCGGCCCAGCGGATCTCGCGTGTCAGCAGCAGCGGGTCGGCCGTCGGTTTCCAGTCGATGCCGTCGTTCGATTCGAACAGCACGAGCACGTTCGTCTCGCTTCGCGCGAAGTAGCCTTGGAAGTCTTTCACGATGCAGTAGTACTTGCCGTCCTGGCTCCAGACGAACGGGTCTTCGACCGACCACTCGTTCTCCGGGTTCACCATGATCGGGTTTGGCTCCTTCACCCACGGCCCGAGCGGATGATCGGCGAACGCGACGCCGCACACGACCGCACCGAACTTCGGCGCGACGCCCGTCGGCGCGACGGCCTTGTAGATCATGCAGAACCGCCCGTCGGGCCCGCGCGTGACGGTGGGGTTGCTCGTGAGCTTGCCATCAAACCGGCCGGGCGAGATGTCGAGTGCCGGCTTGTCGAACCGCTTCCACGGACCGGCCGGATGATCCGCGACGGCGACGCCCACGCGCTGCTGGTTGCGGTTGTTCCAGTACTCGCCGTTGCCGCGATTGCCCATGTAGAACAGGTAATACCGGCCCTCGTGTTCGATCATCGTGGGGTTGTGTGTGACGTCAGCGTCCCACGAATCGCCTCCCGCGCCGGCGAGCGCGACGTGGCGAAAGGTGTAGGGCCCGAGCGGATCGTGTGCCGTCGCGTACGCGATCTGCGAGTGCGTCACCCAGCCGTTGTGCCCGCAGGCGCGCGGCCAGCGCGAGAAGAGCAGGTGTGAGACTCCGTCGGCGGTTACCGTGGCGGTGCCGCACCAGACGAGCCAGTCATCCATCGAGAAGAGCGAACGCCGCTCGGCTGGCAGAATCCGGCTGCGCAGGTTCGCTCCGGTGAGCGTCGTCACGGCGCGGCGGACTGCTCCGCCTGCTGGAGAAACTGGAGACGCGGGAGTCATCACGTTCATGGTATCTCACGTAGATTGCCTTTGCCGACGGAACGCCAGAGGCGTCACGCCGACCATTTTCTTGAATAGCGGGATCATGTGCTCGACGTAATTGAATCCGCTGGCAGCGGCAACGTCGGGGACAGACATGTTTGTTTGCGCGAGGAGCAACTTCGCGCGCTCGATGTGCGTGCGACGGATCTCCTGCGCGGGCGTCCGCTGGAGCAGTTCGCGAAAGCGACGCTCCAGCACGCGTCGAGAGAGCGAAACCTGCCGAAGCACGTCGCCGACCTCGATCGGACGATTCGCGTTCATGCGAATGAAGCGGAGCGCGTCGCAGATCTCCGGATCTTGGATCGCGAGCACATCGGTCGATTGCCGTTCGGCGAGCCCAAGCGGCTGCAGCGTGACGACGGGCTCCGCGGGCTTGCCCTGCATGAGTTGGTGGAGCGACTTCGCCGCCTCGAAGCCGGTGCGTTCGGTCGCGAGCTGAACCGCGGAGAGCGGCGGATGGACGAGTTCGCCAATGAGGTCGTCGGTATCGACGGTGATGATCGCGACGTCTTCCGGAACGCGCAGCCCTGCAAGCGCCGCTGCCTCGGCGACGCGTCGGCCCTGCACGGCCGAGAACGTGGAAACGCCGACCGGTTTCGGCAGCGACTTCAGCCACTCCGCACGATCGCGCGCGTCGGCTGAAAGGTCGTGCCCGGCGCGAATGCCGGCTCGGCCCAGGTAGACATGGCAATCGAACCCCGCGGCGACGACGACCTCTTCGAACACGTGCGCACGCTGCGCCACGTAGCGCTGCTCGGCGATGCCGCAGTAACCGAAGTGCGTGAAGCCGCGCGATTGCAGGTGTTCGAGTGCGAGCTTCGCGACCGATGATTCGTCGGTCAGCACGCGCGGGAAGTTGATGCGCGGGTGCTGAATGCCGGAAACGTTCACGACGGGCACGCCCGTGCGTTCGAGTCGCCGCGCAAACTCCGCCGTGCGAACGCGCGCGATGATGCCGTCACCCGTCCAGCCCGAAGGCAGCTTCTCGGGCTCGTCGATTCCGCGCGGTTCAAGGTAGAGCGACCACGGCCCGTGATGGCGGCAGTAATCGATCACGCCTTCGATTGTGCGGCGTCCCCACGAGGTGGACGTCTCGACGATCAGCGCGACGCGCGGCTGGCGTGAGGAGATTGGCGAACCCGTTCGCTTCATGACATCGCTCCGAGAAAATCGTTCGACGGCGCGACAAATTCATCATGACACGCCTGCGCCGGCCGTCGACGGCATTCGCAGGGCTTTGACGCAAACGATTAATTCCCCACCGCGAATTCGTCTAGGCCCGACTGTGAACTTGTGACACCTTTGCGATGGCGGAGATGTCCACGGAGGCGGCTTGCGCAGGCTGCGCACGCCTTGCCCCCTCGAATTGTGAAACGCGGAGGAAGCAATGCATCAGCGATCGGCGAAGTCTACAGCGAAGCGGGTCAACCTGGCGATCCTGACGGCGGTGCTAGGAGCCGCGCCAGCGAGCATTGCGGGCACCATCTGGGATGGCGGCGGCGCGACCAGCAGCATCACCGATCCGCTCAACTGGGACGCCGACACCGCCCCTGCGTTCGACGGTACGGCTGGCGTCTCATTCGGTTCGGCCGGCAGCATCGCGACCATCGATTCCAACGTCACCTTCACCGGCGTCACCATCAACCGCACAGCAACGGCAGGCTTCACGCTCGCCGCGGGCGGCGGCAACCTCATCCTGAACAGCACGTCCACCGGCGCGACGAAGAACTTCACGCGATCCAGCGTGTCGGGCGGCAGCGACCTCGTCAGCGCGCCGATCCAGATCAACACGAACGCGGCCGGCACGGCCAAGCTCTTCAACGTCGTGAACAACAAGGCGGGTGGCACCTCGCTACGGTTCACCGGTGCTGTCGGATTGGCTGCTGGTGCGACCACCAACTATGCCATCCGATACGAAGGCGTGGCGGGCACGGTGACCCGATTCGAGGGCGCGATCTCCGGTGCCAACCTTCTCCAACCGTCGAGCGGCGCATGGGCGGGCGAGTTGGTCATCGCCGGCAACCAGAGCCTGTCCGCCGCTGCGATCACCATGAACAACACGACGGGCTTCGGCACCGTCACCGGCAAGCTCACGCTCGGTGAGACTGCCGCCGACGCGCAGTCGTGGGGTGCGATCACGCTGAACCAGAACCTGAACCTCTCGGTCGGCGGCACCATCACCGCGACGTCGCTCTCCGGCTCCGCCACCGCGGCGAAGGTCACCGGGTCGGCGGGTGGCGCGGGCGTGCTCAGGCTCACCAGCGGAACGATCGGCACCGGCATCGCGCTCGGCGGAACGGGTGCGAACGAGAACGCGTTCGGCCTGACGAAGCAGGGCGTCGGCACGCTCACCATCTCCGGCGACAAGACCTTCACCGGCCCGACCACCGTCACCGGTGGCAGCCTCGTCATCAACAACGCGTATGCCTCGCCCGCCACTGTCACCGGCGGTTCGCTTCAATTGACCGGCACCAGCAGCGCGGGCGTCACTGTCAATGCGGGCGGCGGCCTCGCGGGCGAAGGCTCGACGACGTCGTCGTTGACGTTCGGCAGTGGCTCGTCCAGCGTCACGTTTGATCCGGCAACGACTGCCGCTTTCACCGCTGCATCGGTCAACGTCGGCGGCGACGTCGTGTTCCTCCCATCGTCAGCAGTCACCGTCGGCACTCCGTACACGGTGCTGAAGGTCACTGGTGGCTTCGGCACGACGCCGCTGTCGGCCTTTGTCAGCGGGCGCGGCGACACGTTCTCCTACGCGAGCGGCAACACCGAACTCGTCCTCACGCCCGGCATCGCAACGCCGCTCGCGCTGAAGTGGAAGGGGAACGCCGCCAACCCGACGAATTGGGACGTCGCCGGGACGGCGAACTGGGTCAACGGTGCGGCCCCCGAGCGGTTCTTCTCCGGCGACTCGGTGACCTTTGACGATACAGCGTCATCGTTCGCTGTCGCCCTGCAGAGCGCAGTGATGTCGCCCGGCAGCGTGACGTTTAACAACGCCGTCAACGCATACACGCTAACGGGCGGCGGCATTGGCGGCGCGGGTACGATCACGAAGAATGGCGCGGCCGCTGTGAGCATTGCGGGGCCGCTCTCGAATTCGGGCGGGCTCGTCGTCAACGCGGGCACGCTCACGCTCGGCTCGGCCGGCACGCTCACGGGGGGCGTCGTCGTCAACGGCGGCGAGCTTTCGTTCGCAACGCTGGCCGCGATCAACCCGGCATCGAACTCAATCACGCTCGGCGGCGGGAAGGTCACGTTCACCGGCGCAACGACGATCACGAACGACGTGCAGAATGTCACCATCAGCGCCTCGGGCAGCACGATCGGCGTTGACTCGCCCGCGAACATCACCTGGCGCATCGGCGGCAAGGTGACCGGCTCGGGCGACTGGACAAAGTCGGGACCCGGCGTCCTCTCGCTCGGCCGATCGAACAACACGAATCCCAACAACGACTTCACCGGAAAGCTCACCGTCACCGGCGGCACGCTCGACATCCGCTGGGGCGACTCGCTCGGCGCGACAACGCAGGGCACCGACGTGCAGAACGCAACGCTGCTCATCCAGAATTTCGGCCAGACGACCGGAACGACCGTGACCGTCGCCGAGCCGTTGAGCTTCTCGGGCGCGTCGTACCTGACGAGCCTGTGCCAGGAACTGAAGATCTACACGAACCAGTTCACGGGCCCGATCGCTGTGAGTGGCACGCTGGGCGTCTCGACGGCAACTTCACCAACGCAGACCCCGAACACGCTCGAACTGACCGGGAACACGATCACCACCAGTGCCGGATCGACCCTGGCGCTCGGCCTGCTCGCGCCGAGTTACCCGACCACGATCGGCGTGCAGCCGCAGACGATCAACGTCGGCAGCAACATCGTCGGCGATGGCGCCGTCACGGTGCAGGGCGCAGCCGGATCGCGATTCACGCTGAGCGGCACGAACACCTACGCCGGCAGCACGACGGTCAACAGCGGCACGCTCGTCGTCGGCGCGAGCGGCGCGCTCCCGAGCGGCGCCGGTAAGGGCAACCTGGTCATTAACGGCGGCGCAACGGCGGCGGGCACGGTCGATCTGAACGGCAATGACGTCACCGTGAACGGCCTCGGCGGCTCTGCCGGCACGGTGGCGGGCCGGATCGTCAACGATGTGGCCGGCGCGAAGACGCTCAGCGTCGGCGCAGCCAACACCACGTCGAGCTTCGCCGGCGTGATCGCCGACAACAGCGGCACGGGCGGCACCGTTGGGCTTCGCAAGATCGGCGCGGGCACGCTGACGCTCAGCGGCGCGAACACCTACAGCGGCGGCACGACGGTCGACGGCGGCTCGCTGCAGCTCACGCTTCCTGCGCAAGGTTCCGTGCTGAACGCGGCGCGGACGACCGACATTCGTTCCGGCAAACTGCAACTCGATTACACGGGCGGCTCGTCGCCCGCGGCGACTGTTGCGGCAGCGCTCGCCACAAGCTTTGCCTCGGGCTTCACGACGGGTCAGTTCAGGTCGAGCACTGCGGCGGCGAATCGCGGCATTGGTTGGCTAGATGACGCAGGCACCTCCACGCTCACCATCGCGGCTGCCCTGTACGGCGATGCCAATCTCGATGGCACAGTCAACTTCGACGACCTGCTGAAGCTCGCCGCGAACTACAACACCTCAGGAAAGAACTGGGCGCAGGGCGATTCCAACTACGACGGCACGGTGAACTTCGACGACCTGCTGAAGCTCGCCGCCAACTACAACCAGACGATCACGGGTTCGTTCGGCGGCGACTGGGCACTCGCGCAAGCTGTCCCTGAGCCGACCGTGCTGACCATCGTTGCGGCCGGCACGGCCGTGTCGCTCCGTCGGCGTCGTCGCTGAAGCTTTAACTGTCATGACGCGTCACGCCTCACGACCTCGTTGCCGGATCGCGATCGCTGCCGCGTGCGCCATGCTCGCGGGCAGCGCAATCGCTCGCGCCCAGGCACCGGCGGGTTACAACGCCACGCCTTCGTTCAGCGACGAGTTCAACGACACCACGATCGACTCCGCCAAGTGGAACGGCGGCGTCATCAACTACGAGTCGGGTAATACATGGCTCCGCCGGAACCATCCCGGCAACAACGTCGAGCAGGGGGGTTACCTCGTCCAGACGACCATCTTTCAGGATGTCACCGGCGACGGCGTCGGCGACTGGACCTGCTCGCACCTCGTCGGCAAATACGCGCAGCGCTTCGGCTACTGGGAAGCGCGCATGAAGATCAACAAGTACGCCTACACCGACTCGAACTGGTGGTCGAGCGAATCGGGCGGCCTGCACTGGAATCAACTCGACGGCTTTGAGATCGACGCGCCCGAAGCGTGGGGCACGTGGAAGAACAACACGCAGCGCACGTCCGCCCGTTACACGTCGACGATCTACGACCACAACAGCACACTCAAGAACGGCTTCGAGCAGGCGATCGCCTCGCCTGATCTGTCGGACACGTTCAACACCTATGCGTGGGAGTGGGCGACCGACAACTCGGTGAAGGTGTACATGAACGGCACGCTGCTCTACACGCATTCGGCCGAGTTCATGAACAGCATCGAGTCGCTCGCCGCGCAGGGGCCGATCCTCGGCACGGCGCTGTGGACGACGGGCCTGAACACGGCCCCGACCGGCAACAGCATTGCCGACGGCGATCAGAAACTCGTCGACTGGGTGCGCGTCTACCAGAAGCCGGGCTGGGTTGGCTCGAACGCGGTGAAGCAGTGGAACGTCGCCGCCAACTGGGGACCGGATGGCGTGCCTGGCTCGGGCCGTGCGGCGATCTTCAATACTGCGAACGCGTCCGGCAGCATCACGCTCAGCGTCGATCAACCCGTGCAGGAGATCACGTTTCAGACCGCCTCGACGGGCGTCACCTCCATCGACGGCCCCGGCAAGCTGCTCCTCGGCGCGACGACCGCGGTGAACGCGCAGAACGTCGCCGTCGGCGGGATCAACGTGCTCACCGACGTGACGAAGTCGGTCACGGTGAACGCGGACATCGTCGCCCAGCGCAAACTGCACTTCAGCAACTACTCCGGCGCAGCCGCCACGGGCGGGACGAACGGCGTCACGCTCACGCTCAATGGCGCAATCAGCGCTGTGACGCCCGGCACCGAGCTTGTCTTCCTCACCGCGGGTCCGATCCGCGTGAACGGAACGATCAATTCGACGATCGGCAAGCTCTACAAGGGGGGACAGGGCGTCGTGTCGCTCAACGTGGCGAACGGCTTCACGGGCGAGATCGATCACCGCGAGGGCGTCATCGAGGTGAATGCCGACGGCGCGCTCGGCTCCGCGGCCGCGGGCGTAAACTTCACGCAGACGTGGCAGTACGGCTCGCCATCGCTCGTGTTCGGCAACGTGACGTACACGCTGCCCGAGCCGCTCGCGATCCAAGGCACGGGCAATCCCGCCGGCGGATTCGCAGCACGGCAAGGCGCGATCGATATCGCGGGCAATGGCTCAAACGCCGTCTTCCCCGGGCCGATCACGCTGGCGAACGACGCCACGATCGGCTTCGGCACGGCAAGTCAGAACGCGACGCTTTCGCTCACGGGATCGATCGACGTCGTTGATCACATCCTCACGCTCAACGGCGGCGGGACGCTGAATCTGAGCGGGCAGATCAAGGGCGTGAACACGAACGGCGTCGGCCAGATCGTGAAGACCGGCACCGGCACGGCTGTGCTGACGGCGTCGAACACGCAGTTCAAGGGCTCGGTGGTGTTCCGCGCGGGCACGGTGTCGATCAACAGCATCAACGCGCTCGGCGGCGGGACGGGCGACATCCTGCAGTTCGACGGTGGAACTCTGCTCATCACGGCCGCGGTCACCACGTCGAAGGGCGGCAGCTTCACGACCAACAACGGCACCATCAACACGAACGGTCAGACGATGTCCGTCTCGGGCGTCTTCACCGGGCCCGGCGGGTTCACGAAGTCGGGACTCGGCACGCTCACGCTGAGCGGCGCGAACACGTACACGGGCACGACGACCGTGAACGCCGGCACACTTGTCTTCAACGCTTCGCAGCTCAATGGCGCGCCGCTGGTCATCGGCGGATCGGGCACGGTACGGCTCGCGGCGAACGGTGCACGCGTGCTCGTCGTGCCGACGCTGTCGATCACGCCCGGTTGCAAACTCGATCTGACCGACAACGGCATGGTGGTCGATTACGCCGGCGCATCGCCCATCGCGTCGATCCGCACCATGCTCCGCGATGGCAGGCTCCTTACGACGGCGACCGGTGCGAGCCGTCGTATTGGCTACGGCGAGCAATCCTCGCTTGGCATCACTTCCTACGCAGGCGTCATGCTCGACGCGGACAGCCTGATCGTTCGCTACGCACTGGCCGGCGATGCGAACCTCGACAACGTGGTGAACTTCGACGACCTGCTGGTGCTCGCGTCGTCGTACAACGTGCCGAGCGGCGCGGTGTGGACGCAGGGCGACTTCACTTACGACGGCACGGTGAACTTCGACGATCTGCTGCTGCTCGCGTCGGCGTACAACACGGCGTTCGGCGCGCCGGCCGGGCTGATGCAGGTGGCGATTCCCGAGCCGCACGTGCTGGGGGCGCTAGTGCTGTTGCGACTCGCGCTCATGCGATCCCGCTGATGTCGTGCGACGCAAACGTTTAATTGTTCGGCGCACGCCCGTCCGGGCGGCGGATACATCTGGGGACTAATCTGCGGAACCACAGCGGAGGTCACATGTCGAAGGAAGCATCGGGTCAGGTGAAGCTCGCGTCGAAGGTACTCGCACTCGCGGCGATCGGCGTCGTCAGCGCAACGCAGGTGCAAGCGCAGCCGCCCGCGGCGGATTACGAGTTGATCTTCGCCGACGAGTTCGACGGCGACCGCGTCGACACCTCCGCGTGGGACTACCGCGTCGGCCGACGTGGCGGCGAAGACCCGGCGGCGGGGTGGATCAACGCGATGAACCTCGAGAAGAACGTCACCGTCAGCGGCGGCTTCATGCGCATCCTTCACGCGCAGGAAGTCATCGACGGCAAGACCGAGAACACCTGCGGCGGACTCATCAGCAAGCGGCGATTCGGGTTCGGCTACTACGAGGCGCGCTACAAGCCGTTGATGCTCACGTCCACCGGCACGCACGCGGCGTTCTGGCAGCGCGGGCTCAACGCGCCGGGCGACAAGCCGTCTGCGTCCGATCCGACAAGGCCTCAGTGGAACACGGTCTTCGAGATCGACAGCTCGGAGATCTCCAGCCCCGGCTGGAAAGCGACGAATAACCTGTACCTGCAGATCGACGCCGGTGGCCCGAACGACCCCTGGCCGCACCGCGGGGCGGTGCCGATCAAGCCCGATGCAGATGGCTTCGTCGTCGACGCATACGAGTTCCGCCCGGACGGAATCATCTTCTACGACAACGGCAAGGAAGTCGCGCGGACGCCTTATGACAAGCTCACCTCGCAGCAGGAAGTCTGGCTCACGTCCCTCTGCGGCGCGGGCTGGCGAACGATGGACGCCTCGCAACTGCCCGGCGAGGCGCTCTTCGATTACTTCCGCTACTACGCGAAGGACTGGCCCGGCGTGAACCTGCTGGGCGGCGGTGGTTTCGAGTACAACCGCGGCAACATCGATCCGCAGACGCCCGTGTGCTGGCGCGAAACCGGCGACCTCGCCGCGAGCAGGGTCATCAGCGACAAACCCTTCAGCGGCGACAACCTTCTGCGCCACGCGTCGGACAAGGCTTATCGCATCACGACCGCGCAGACGCTGCAACACATCAAGAATGGCGCGTACACCGCGTCGGTGATGGTCCGAAGCTCGGGCGGACAGAAGGTGGCGACGTTCACCGTCGAGTCGGGCGGGAAGACGCTCACATCGAAGGTGCCCCAGACGTCGGAGTGGACGAAAGTCGAGATCCCGCAGGTGGACGTGGTCGGGAATACCGTGACGGTCGCGATCACGTCCGACGCGGAGGCGGGCCAGTGGCTTGAGGTGGACGACGTCACGTTCATGAAGCCGCCACTGCCCGGTCAGGAATTGCCGAAGCCCAAGCCCTGGTACACCGAGGGCGACCCGCGTTACGCGATCTTCGACGGCATCATGCAGTCGTTCGCCGACGGGCGGCACTACCTCTTCGATCGCGGCACCGGACGCGGCAAGGCGATCACTGTCGCGTTCCGCCTGAAGCACGACCAACTCGTCGATCAGGGCCCGATCGAAAAGTTCCCCGCAAAGGGCAATGACGGCTGGAGCGTGCAGCTCACGAAGACCGGCGATCTGGCGTTCGTGATCGGTAGTCAGGAGTCGAACACGCGCGTCGTCGCCAAGAACGCGTACAAGGCGGGCAAGCCGGTCGACGTCGCGTGCGTGTTTGAGGATGGCGTCGCGACCATCTACATCAACGGCGCACGCGTCGCCTCGCAGGATGGCATCGCGCAGCGCACCGACGACAAGACATCGCCCGGCTGCATGGGCGTTTACTGGACCCGGCAGGGCGAAGGCCATCGCTTCGATGGCGAGCTTGGCAACGTTCGCGTCTACAACCGCGCGTTGTCGGCGGACGAAGTGAAGTCGCTGCACGCGGCCGCGAAGTGACACCTGATCGGCTGTCGTAGGAGGACGAATCATGTCGAGCTCTTTCCGATCGTTGTTGATTGCCTTGTCGCTCACGCTCTCGTCGGCCGTCTCTCATGCGACGCCGCCTTCGCCGGACTACAAGCTCGTCTTCGAAGACGACTTCAACGGCACGTCGGTGAACGAAAACGCGTGGTGCTACCGCATCGATCGTCGCGGCGGCGCGGATGGCGATGGCTTCATCAAGGGGCTGAACCGGCGCGAGAACGTCAGCGTCTCGGGTGGCCTGCTGCGCGTGAAGCTCGACCGCGAAACTCTCGACGGCCAACTCGAGAACACCGGCGGCGGGCTCATCACGCGTCAGCGGTTCGGGTACGGCTACTACGAGTGCCGCTACAAGCCCTTCATGGGCGGCAACCGCGGCGTGCACACCGCCTTCTGGCAGCGCGGCATCATGACGCAAAGCTCCGGCTCGGACCCGACGAACGGTGCGGCAAACGTGATCTTCGAGATCGACTCGTCCGAAATCGACAACCCGCACTGGGACGGCACGAACAACTTCTACCTCGCGATCGGCCCGCGAAAGAACGTCGTCCCATGGCCGCTGCGGATGAGTGCGCCGATCGCGCCCGACGCCGAGGGCTTCGTCGTCGATGCGTACGAGTACACGCCGCAAGGCGTCATCTTCTACGACAACGGCAAGGAGATCGCGCGCGTCAACTTCGACGCCGTGCGCGGGCAGCAGGAGGTGTGGCTCACCGCGCTGAACGGCTTCTCGTACAAGTCGATGGACACGAGCATCTTTCCGTGCGAGAGCGCGTTCGACTACTTCCGCTACTACGCGAAGGACTACCCCGGCGTGAACCTGCTGCCGAACGACGGGTTCGAATACAACTTCGACGCGGTGAACTGGCAGACGTCCGTCGCGTGGCGCGAGGAGGGCGACGCCGAAGCGAGCGTGGTGAGCCCGATCGCGGTGCGGACAGGCCAGGTCGCGCTGCGTCATCACGGCGATCGACCGTACAAGGTGACGACGAGCCAGACGCTGCAGAACATCCTCGACGGCACGTACACCGCGTCGGCGTGGGTGCGAAGCTCCGGCGGGCAAAAGACGGCGCGGTTCGTGGTGAAGTCGGGCGGCGCAGAGAAGGCGATCGACATCCCGGCCACCAGCACGTGGACACGCGTAGAAATCCCGGTGGTCGAGGTGAAGGACCACGCCGTCACGCTGGCGTTCGAATCCGATGCCGGTGCATTCCAGTGGATCGATGTCGACGACGTCGTCTTCATGAAGCCACCCGCGGAAGGGCAGCAGGTCGCCGAGGCGAAGCCACTCGTCATGCCGGCCGATCCGATCGTGTCGCTCTTCGATGGCCACTTGCAAAGCATGGCTGACGGGCGGCAGTACCTCATCGATCGGATGGTGGGCGCGGAGAGCGCGATGACGGTGCGCTTCACGCTGAAGAGCGATGCGCTCGTCGATCAAACGCCGCTGCAGCGCGTGGCCCGAACCGGCGATGAAGGCTGGGCGGTGCGCATCGGCAAGGCGGGTGAGGTGCGGTTCGCGATCGGCAGCTTGGAGTCGTTCGAAGAGGTTGTCGCCGAGAAGGCGTACGAGCCGGGCAAGCCCGTGCAGATCGCGTGCGTGTTCGATCGCGGTACGGCGACGATCTACATCGACGGCAAGCCCGTCGCGAAGCGTGAGGGCATCAAGCATCGCATCGACGCGCGGGGAGCGGCCGGCTCCATCGGTGCCGTGTTCACGAAGGGCGTGCCGGCGCAGTCGTTCACGGGCGAATTGGGCGACCTCCGCATTCACAACCGCGCGCTGTCGGCCGAGGAGATGTCGCGATGAGTGGATCGGCCGCCACGCCCGAAGCGAACCGCGCGATCATGCAGCAGAACGCCGCCGAGCAGGCCGGCGCGCTGAACCAGGACCCCGGCGGCGCGGATCGCGATCAACTGTTGAAGGATCGCCTCAAGGAGCCGATCCACGCGGGCGTGTCCGCTGTGCGAAACGCGCATCCGGATGCGCAATGGTTCGGCGAAAAGCCCATCGGATTGTTTATCCACTGGGGCATCGCATCGGTTGACGGCGATGCCGACCTATCGTGGCCCATGATCATGAACATGGGAACGGGGAGGAAGATCAAGCCGCGCGACTACTGGCGGCTAGCGGAACGCTTCAAGGCGGAGAAGTACGACCCGCACACGTGGCTTCGCGCGGCCCGTGCCGCGGGCTTCACGTACGCAGTCATGGTCACGCGTCACCACGACGGCTACACGCTCTTTCCGACCACCTCGACCGACCTCGGCGTGCAGACCTACCTGCCGGGCCGAGACCTCGTGCGGGAGTACGTCGACGCGTGTCGTGCGAGCAACATGAAGGTGGGCCTGTACTACTCCGGCCCCGATTGGTGGCATGACCGCGAGTACCACGACTTCAACTACCGCGCCGAAACGGGCGGCCCGACCGGGAGCAACTCGTCTCTGCCGGCGATCCCGGGCAGGCGTTCGCTCGACATCGATTTCAAGGAAGCCGTGTTGCCGCCCGTGCCGGCGTCGATCGTGCAGAAGGCTCGCGACGCGGCGAATCAGCAGCTGAACGAACTGCTGACTCGCTACGGCCAGATCGACGTGCTCTGGTTCGACGGCGGCTGTGGGTGTGACATCACCGTGGAAGCGATCCGCCGACTGCAGCCGGGCATCGTCATCAACAATCGCGGCGTGCTGCGCTCCGAAGTCACCGGATCCATCTGGCCCGGCGATTACTTCACCTTTGAACACGGCGAGCCGCTCGAAACGCCGCCCGGCTGGTGGGAGCAACTCGCGATCTGGAATGAGCCCGCGTGGGGTTACACAAAGCCGAACGAAACGCACTACGCACCCACGGACCAAATCCTGGCGAAGCTGTCCCGGGCGCGATCCCGCGGCGGCGCGATGCTGATCAATTGCGGACCTCGTGCCGATGGCACGATGCCCGCGCCGTACTATGCTGGCATGGTGGAGTTCGCGGCGGGCTTGAAGCGGATGAACGCATCCGGATGAACGGCTCGACGCATCACAGCTTGAGGAGCACGACATGACCCGAATCACTTCCCGGCATCTCATCGCTTTCGCGGCTGCGCTCGCGCTGTCGCAGTCGGCACTTGTCGCACGCGCTGACGCGCCCGCAGAAGGCGTGGCCGTCGATGCAGCGACGAAGCCGGCAGTCGTCGCGGAGACGGCGGCCGAGCGTGATGCGCGGATGGCGTGGTGGCGCGACGCGAAGTTCGGGCTCTTCATCCACTGGGGCGTCTACGCCGTCCCCGCCGGCAAGTGGGGCGAGAAGACGAGCTACGGCGAATGGATCATGCAGTCGGCCCGCATTCCCGTCGCCACCTACCAAGATCTCGCGAAGCAGTTCAACCCCGTGAAGTACGACCCGGCGGCGTGGGTGCAGGTCGCACAGGACTCGGGCATGCGCTACATCGTCATCACGTCGAAGCATCACGACGGCTTCGCGCTCTTCCCGACGAAGGTGAGCAAGTGGAACGTCGTCGATGCGAGCCCGTACGGGAAGGACCTGCTCGCGCCGCTCGTCGAACAGGCGCACGCGAAGGGCTTGAAGATCGGCTTCTACTACTCGCAGAGCCAAGACTGGAACAACCCCGGCGGTGCGAAGTCGGGCTTCAAGGAAGGCGAAGGCTGGGACGACGCGCACAAGGGCAGCTACGACGACTACCTTAAGAACATCGCCGTCCCGCAGACGCGCGAGATCCTGACGAACTACCCGATCGATATCCTGTGGTGGGACACGCCGATGTACCAGACGAAGGAACGCGCGGCACCGCTCGCGGAGTTGCTGAAGCTGCGGCCCGGAATCATCACGAACAATCGGCTCGGCGGCGGCTTCAAGGGAGACACCGAGACGCCCGAGCAGTTCATCCCCGTCACCGGTTACGCCGGCGACTGGGAGACCTGTATGACCACCAACGGCCACTGGGGCTACAACGCGTACGACAAGAACTGGAAGAGCGGCACCGACCTCATCCGCAAGCTGGCCGACGTGTGCTCGAAGGGCGGGAACTTCCTCTTGAACGTCGGCCCGACTGCTGAGGGCGAGTTTCCCGCCGAAGCGGTGAAGAACCTGCTCGAGGTCGGCGCGTGGCTCAAGGTGAACGGCGACTCGATCTACGGCACACGCGCGGGTCCGTTCGCGTTCCTGCCGTACGGCTGCGCGACGCGGAAGGGCGACAAGCTCTTCCTGCACGTCTTCAACTGGCCCGCCGACGGAAAGCTGAACGTGCCGTTGCAGAGCGAGATCGCGTCGGCCCACCTGCTCGCGACGCCGGACGCGAAGCTCGCGGTGGAGCGCGTGGGCGAGCACCTGCAGCTGACGTTGCCAACGACGGCTCCGGATTCCGCCAACAGCGTGATCGTGTTGCAACTCGCGGGCGAGCCCGTCGTCGCGCCGCTGCCGTCCGTCGGTGCAACGGTGACTGCCACCTCGGTGCTGGACGACGGAAACGCCGCGGCGAACGTCCTCGACGGCACCGCTGCCAAGCGGTGGCGCGCCGCGAAGGACGTGAAGTCGGCGTCGATCGAGCTCGCGCTGAAATCGGAGTCGACGCTCGCCGGATTCGGTCTGGATGAGCCGGACGTCTGGCCGCGCATGAAGCAGAAGTTCACGCTCGAAGCGAAGGTGGGCGACGCGTGGCAGACGATCGCGAGCGGCAACATGGGCGGACACGGCGTGAAGAAGGCGTTCACGCCCGTGACGACGCAGGCGGTCAGGCTCACGGTCGAGTGCGAAGCGGGCTCGCCGGGCGTGGCCGAGTTGCAGCTCTACGCTCAATGAGCGGTAGACTGTGAGTGACGCAATTGATTAATGGCAGCGCCCGTCTTTGACGGGGCGATGGAGTGCGTCTGGCGTAGATTAGTCGCGTACGACGGACGTGACGGAGTCCACGGACGCACATGAGTATCTCGTCGCCACCGCCCCCCGCATCGTCCGGCAGAGCCGAGGCGGTCGTCCTCGACTATGCCACGCCGTCGCGTGGTAAGTGGTCGGCTGGCACACTCACGTACACGACGGCCGGCCTTGCGGCGTTGTTCTTCTGGCTCCTGCTCGGAGATTTCGCGCTCTACCTCCGCGAGAGGTCCGTCTTCCAGGTCGCGCAGCTCTTCCTGAAGCGGGAAGGCGCATCCGATGCGACGATCGCCTTCCTGCTCTACTCGCTGCCGCCGCTCCTGAGCGTGTTCATCAGTCCAGTGGTGAGCTACCGATCGGACCGGCTGCGGACGCGGTGGGGGCGTCGCATTCCATACCTGCTCATCCCCACGCCCATCGCGGCGTTAGCGATGATCGCGATCGCGTTCGTGCCACAGATGAGCGCGAGCCTCCACGGCGCACTGGGCGGGCGCGTCGAGCCGCACACGGTGACCATCGTCGTCTTCGGCTTCTTCTGGACGATCTTCGAAGTGTCCGCCATCGTCTCGATGGCCGTCTTCGGCGGGTTGATCAACGACGTCGTGCCGCGGTCCGTGCTCGGGCGGTTCTTCGGGATGTTCCGCGCGGTGAGCCTGGTCGACGCGATCATCTTCAACTGGTTCCTGCTAGCTTATGCTGAGACGCACTTCTTCGAGATCTTCATCGGCATCGCGCTCATCTTCGGCGTCGGCTTCGGGCTGATGTGCCTGAAGGTGCGCGAGGGCGAATATCCGCCTCCGCCAGACGTCGCTCCCGATTCGGCGTCGGCCACCACTCGATTCCTCCGCGCTGTCGCAACGTATTTCCGCGAGTGCTACAGCAAGCCTTACTACCTGCTCATCTATCTCGCGCTCGCGATGGCACTGCTCAGCTTCGCGTCGATCACCGGATTCGTGCTGCTCTACGCGAAGCAGATGGACGTCGACATGGCGCTCTACGGCAAGGTGATGGCGGGCAATGCCCTCGTATCGCTCGCGCTGACGGTGCCGCTTGGGTTCATCGTCGACAAGCTTCACCCGCTCCGCCTCGCGATCGGCGTGTTGTGTATCCACGCACTTGTCACGGGCATCGGGGCACTATTTGTGGCGGATCAGACCAGTTTCCTAGTCGTACTGCTCGGGCAGACGTTCCTGTCGAGCTGCTACTACACCGTGACGGCGTCGCTCCCGCAGCGGCTGTTCCCCAAGTCGACGTTCACGCAGTTCGCCTCGGCAGGAACGCTGCTGGCTTCGCTGACGGGTGTCGTGTTCGCGCCGGCGCTCGGTGCCGTCCTCGACGCGACCGATCACAACTATCGCCTCACGTTCGTGGCCAGCTCTGCGTTGTCGTTCGTCGCTTTGGCGCTGTTCGTGCTCGTCTACCTGCGATGGCAACAACTTGGTGGCGCGAAGGCATACGTCGCGCCGGGCGACGAACTGGCTGGCCCGGCGACGACCGCTTGACCACAATGCCAGCAAGTGAGCGACCTGAAATCTGTTTGGATGACTAGAGTCCGCATATGACCCTCTTTGAAACGATCGAGCATCGAGTTGACGTGTGCGTGGTGGGCGGCGGCATGGCGGGGCTTTGCGCCGCGGTCGCGTCCGCGCGGCAGGGCAGGAGAACCGTCCTCATCCAGGATCGCCCCGTCTTGGGCGGCAACGCGTCGAGCGAGGTCCGCATGTGGATCTGCGGCGCGCACGGCAAGAACAACAAGGAGTCGGGCCTGCTCGAAGAGCTTCAGCTCGACAACGCCGAGCTGAACCCCGCGGGAAACTACTCCATCTGGGACGCGGTGCTCTGGCAGTTCGCGACGCAGCAGCCGAACCTGACGCTGCTGCTGAACACTGCCGTCTGTGCGGGGGATGTGGAACCCGTCGCAGGCGATGCCTCGCTGAAGCGCCTCGCACGCGTAAGAGGCTGGCAGCTGACGAGCCAGACATGGCATCAGGTCGAGGCGAAGGTGTTCGTCGACTGCTCTGGCGACAGCGTGCTCGCGCCGATCAGCGGCGCGAAGACCCGCTGGGGCCGCGAGGCGCGCAGCGAGTTCGACGAGGACATCCAGCCCGCCGTCGCCGATCGCAAGACGATGGGGAACACGCTGCTCATCCAGCTGCGCAAGGTCGACGAAGAGGTGCCGTTCACGCCACCTGCGTTCGCGTATCGGTTCGACTCGCAGGACCAGTTCCGACACCGCCTGAACGGGGTGAAGGCGCATAACTTCTGGTGGCTCGAACTGGGCGGCCTGCAGGACACGATCAGGGACGCCGAGCAGATCCGCGACGAGCTGATGCGCGTCGCGTGGGGCGTGTGGGATTTCATCAAGAACCGCAGCCCGCACAAGGCCGATGCCGCCACGTGGGCGCTTGAGTGGGTCGGCTCGCTTCCGGGTAAACGCGAGAATCGGCGTTACGTCGGCCTGCACACGCTCACGCAGAACGAGGTCCGCGCGGGCGGTGCCAACTACTTCCTGTTCGACGATGCGATCGCCTACGGCGGCTGGTCGATGGACGACCACCATCCCGCCGGGCTTCTGTATCCGGATGAGCCGACGGTGTTCCATCCCGCGCCGAGCCCGTACGTCATCCCGTACCGCTGCCTCGTCAGCGCGAACGTGGTCAACCTGATGATGGCCGGTCGCAACATCAGCGTCACGCACGCCGCGCTCAGCAGCACGCGCGTGATGGCGACGTGCGCCCTGCTCGGCCAGGCTGCAGGCACGGGTGCAGCGCTCGCGATCGAGCGCGGCGTGTTGCCCGCGCAGCTGTACCCGAACCACATCCCTGAACTTCAGGCGCGGCTGCAACGCGACGACGTCTGGTTGCCTGGTCGAGCGAGGCCGCGGTCGGAACTGGCGCGTGATGCGAAAGCGTCGGAGCCGTCGCTGCTCGACGGCCACGACCGCCCGATCGGCAACTCGCTCAACGCCTGGCATGCCCCGCTCGGGTCGGCCGCGACGATCGAACTCGGCGGCGATTGCGAGATCGGTGCCGTTCGTGTCGTCTTTGACTCGAACCTCAACAACGACAAGCGCATGCCGTGCAGTTATCCCCAGAATCACTCGCGCCACAGCATGCCTGCCTCGCTCGCGAAGCAATTCAAGGTGGAGGTGCGAAGCGGCGGCGCTTGGTCGACCGCGTTCCGCGGCGAGAATGCGCATCGCCTCCGCTACGTCCCGATCGCCCGCCGCGGCGACGCGATCAGGCTGACGATCGAATCCGCGTGGGGCAATGGAACCGAATCGCGGCTCTTCGCGCTCGAACCCGTCGCCGCGATGCCGAAGTACATGCCTGTTCCACGCGAGCGGCCGAACTGGTCGGACGCCCTCGCTCGCGTCGCGCCGGCCGACCTCGTGCCACCTGCCCGGGCGGGCGAGTGCCCCGAAGCGGGTGAGGGCGAAGCGCGCCTGCGCCGCGGTGCTGGCGTTGCGTAAGCAGGCAAGCGAATGGCGAAAAAGTGCTTCGGCGGCGTTCCGCCCGCATCCGACGAGCGGTCATGGCCGGGCTGATCCGGCACGTGGCCCGAGTGGTCATCGCAGAGTTGAGTTTGTGGCACGCCGCCGCGTGGCCTCCGAAGGGTTCAATCGACGCGCGATCGAAGTCTACGCTTTTTCTCTTGTCGACTAAGCTATTGCGCACGACGTTGCGGAACTTGTCGACGGCCAAACGGGGTCGGGCGATGATCTCCGCTGTCGACGTCTCTACTCGTCGTGGTTTCACATGGCTGTCACGCTTGCCGCCTCTCGACGCACGCAGCCCCGCGTGCTGCTCCTCGTTGAGACGTCCACCTCGTGGGGCCGACGGCTTATCGAGGGGATCATCAACTATTCGCGGAGCCACGGGCCGTGGGCGATGTACCTCGAGCCGCACGGCATCGAGGAGCCCGAGTCGCTGCCCGCCCGCTGGGATGGGCAGGGGATCATCGCCCGCATTCGTACGCCCGAACTGATGCGGCGATTGAAGCGAACGAAGCTCCCCGTCGTGAACGTGTCGGGGATCCAGCATCCGAGCATCGACGTGCCGCGCGTCATCACGGAGGACGCCCAGATTGCGCGGGCTGCGCTCGATCACCTGAAGGCGAACGGTTTTAAGCACTACGCCTACTGCGGCGTCGCGGCGAAGGACTACGTCGCGCGCCGCGCGCACACGTTCAAGACGGTCGTCGAGGCGGAGGGCTTCGATTGCCAGGTCTACCTTCGGAAGCGATCGACGCCCCTCGGCGCCGATCCGATGGCCGACGAGCGCGAGCGGGCGGCGTGGCTCGCGTCGCTGCCGAAGCCCGTAGCCGTGATGACGTCCTCCGCGGTGCACGGCCGACGCGTCGCGGAGGCGGCCGCCGCTGCGGGACTTCGCGTGCCGGACGACGTCGCGATCATCACCGTCGACACAGACGACCTGATCGGCGAGCTGATCCACCCGCCGCTGTCGGCAGTCCAACTGGCGACGGAGCGTTTGGGTTTCGAGGCCGCCCATTCGCTCGACCTGCTGATGAGCGGTAAGCCCGCGCCGCCGCTGGTGACGTTGCCCCCGTCCGGCATCGCCGAGCGGCAATCGACGAACGTGCTCGCCATCGGGGACGAGGTCGTCTGTGAGGCGCTGCGGTTCATCCGGCGGAACGCCAATCAGCCCATCGGGGTGCGCGACGTGCTCGCCCAGACGGCGGTGTCGCGCCGCATCCTGGAACGCCGCTTCCGCGATGCGCTGCAGCGCACGCCCGCGCAGGAGATCCGCCGGCTTCGCATCGAGCGAGTGAAACTGCTCCTCGCTCAGACCAGTCTCTCGCTGATCGAGATCGCGCGGGCGAGCGGCTTCAACTACGTAGAGCACATGATTCCGCAGTTCAGAAGGGCGGTCGGCATGACGCCGATGGCGTACCGGCGTCAGGTCCAGGCGTCGTGAAGAGATGACATCCAAGTCATAGGCTGATCGGCGTCGCGTCGCCCCCCGGAGGTTGTCGCCCGCGCGATGCTGGTCGCCCGACGCAATTTGTTAACTGAAGCGATCAAAAAACGTAACTGTGGTTCCGTCGCGGGGTGTAAAGTCGGGCAAGCGGAGCATTCCTACGTAGCACCAATTAAAACGGTCAATTCCAGCGCCGACGCTGCGTCACTGTCGAACGGAGTTAGCCATGCGAAGTCGAAACGCTTTCACACTCGTCGAGTTGCTGGTGGTGATCGGCATCATCGCCGTGCTGGTCTCGATCCTTCTCCCCTCGCTCGGCCGAGCGCGTGACGCTGCCAGCCGGACCGTCTGTGGCTCGAACGTGCGCCAGCTGTGTCTCTCGATGATCATGTACGCACAGGAGAACAAGGGGAAGTTCCTCGACGCGGGCAACCTCGACGGCTCGTTCGACTGGACGGGCAACACGACGCGCCGAATCGAGCTGTTCTACATGCACAAGGGCGCGCGCGACCAGATCATCAGGCAGATGAAGCTGCCGCGCAAGTCGTTCTACTGTCCGTCGAATCCGGAACGCACGTCGGACAACTTCTGGGACTTCGATGCGCAGAGCTCCGTCGTCGGCTACTTCTTCATCGCGGGCCGGAATGGCCTGCGGCAGAACAAGGCGGCCGCGATGAATGCCGCCACGTTTGGCGGGGCGGTCGGCGCCTACGCCGGACTTGAGGAGGTTCCCGCCGGCGTCCCGGTGGTCGCCGCCAAGCTCGGCGACAGGCCGTACTACAAAGTGCTCGTCACCGACTGTACGCGCAGCTACGACAACGCACTCGCGACCAACTGGGGCTCCAACCACATCAACACCGGCGTCGACCCGACGGGCTACCTCCCGCGCGGCAAGGGCGGCGCGAACGTCGGCTACATCGACGGCCACGTGGAGTACCGCGATCAGAACGCGATGGGCCAGACGATCACGCCGCGACGTCGGCAGATGTACGACACGCTTCGGAACGGCCGCTACTATTGGTGACGCTCGACGCGCTCGGCTGAGCGCGACGACGCACACGGCCCAGCCGCGCAACTTCACATAATCGCCATTATGGGCGGCCAAGTAGGGCGTCGTCGTCGGTTTCCGCTGAGAATGGCGATGCTCGCGCGTCAATCACATATCGGACTTCAGCTCAGATGAGCGCCCGCAGATGCCGGATGCTCGTCTGCGCCTGCGCAATCGTCCCACACTCGACGCTCAGCGTGATGTCGCGCGGCGCGGAGCGGCAGATGTCGATGACGCGCTTCCAGTCGATCACGCCCTCACCGCATGCGCAGCCGACGGGGGTGCCGGTCACCTTGCCGCGCTCGGCGTCGGATTGGCTCACCGAGATGTCCTTCGCGTGCAGGTGAACGAGACGCGACTTCACGCGCTCAAGCCACTGGTACGGATCGTGGCCGCAGAGGTAGCTGTTGCCGGTGTCGAAGTTGATGCCGATCGCGGGCGAGCTCACGAGCGCGTGAATGCGGTCGAGACCGTCCGGGTGTTTTGAGTATTGCTGGTGCGGCTCGATGCCGATGAGCACGCCGCGCGGCTCGGCGACGCTTGCCGCCTCGCGCAGCACGTACCGCATCAGCGTGAAGTCTTCCGCCTCGCTTGTCCAGCCGGGTTTCGGTCCCTCGTCGGTGTTCACCACTGGCGCGCCGCACTCGGCAGCGAAGCGGATCGCCTGCTTCAGGTACTCCGTCGAGATCTCCGGCTTGCACAGCGGCGTGTGCGCCGACAGCCCGGAAAGCCTGATGCCGGCACGTTCGCACGCGCGCCGCACGCGGTACGGATCGTCCAGCATCGACACGCTGTGGAAGTAGCCGGCCTCAGAGAGCAGCTCGCGCCCCCAGTGCACCATCGGCTCGACAAACGCGTAACCCAGCGCGGCCGCCTTCTCGACGCCCCACTCGAAGGGTTTGTCGTCGTGCCGCACGAACTCCATGTTGATGCCGATCGTCACGTTCGCCATGGTTCGTCTCCTCGTAACCCGCGCGCGCTCTGCGCCGGAATTAGCGAGCTGTGTTGCGCTTTGCGATCAGGTCGAGCGGGTACGCGTCAATTGCGGCGGCCGCTCCAGTGAATGGCAGCTCCACGCGGTCGCCGAGATGGGCTGACGCATACGCACCGACGACGGCTTCGCACGTCTCGATCGTCCGATCGAACGCGACGCGCGACGGCGCGCCTCCCGCGATCCACGCGATGAGTTCGGCAAGCATCCGGTCCCACAGGCGTTCCCATTCCGTTGGATAAATCGCGTCCGGTGCCGTGCACGTCTCGCGGCGGACGCCGTCGGCGTTCAACAGCGTGAGCGAGCCCTCGTCGTGGATGCGGAGCACGCCCTCGGTGCCGACGATCGAGATCGATTCGCCGGGCATGGAGTCGCCTGCTTCGACGACGAGCCGTGCGCCATTCGCGAAGTGCACGTACGCGACGGCCGCTTCCTCCATCGCGTGGCCGTAGCCGCGCGTGCCGCGCACGCGGGCCTGGCCCATCACCCAGTCGATCGCGGGCTCGCCCAGCGCGTAGCGGACGAGGTCGAACCAGTGGGAGCCCATCTCGTTCAGGTCCCACGAGCCCATGCTGCAGCTGACGAGGCGAACGGCGCCGATCCTTCCCGTAGCGATCAGCTCGCGCGCCGAGTCAATCACGGGACGATATCGCCGCGGGTGGGAGACAATCAGCTTTGTCGGCGAGTCTTGCAGCAATTCGCGCACGCGAACACAGCTCGCCGGGCTGGGCAGGAAGGGCTTCTCGCAGATGATGCCTTTCACGCCCGCCTCGACGCACGCGCGGATCATGGGCTCGTGCAGGCCGACGTAGGTGCAGATCGAGACGACGTCGGGCCGAAGCTCGCGAAGCGCGGTGGCGTAGTCGGCGTGGCTGCCGGTGAGGTGAAACGTCTCGTTGAACGCGCGCAGGTTGTCGGCATTGATGTCGATGCCTGCGACGAGCTTTGTCGAAGCGTTTCGGCCGTACATGCGGGCATGGTCGTAGCCGATCTGGTGGCCGCCGCCCTTCTTGCCTTGCGAGTTGACCGTCGCGCCGACGCCGATGATGACTGTAGTAAGCGGTGCTTCCATGGCTGTCACTGCGAGAGCGCCCACCGGATCGAATTGAGCCAGATGCGTTTCAGCGCATCGCACTGAAACGCCCGCACGTCGTGCCCGTTGGCGAGGTAGACGACTTTCCCCGCGCCGGGCCCGCGACCCGCGCCGCCTTCGACGGTCATGACCATCGGCTGATCCGCGCCGTCCCAGTGCGATACCGCATGTACCTGCGGCTCAAGCCCGTCGTTCACCTTGATCGCGTAGTAAAGCTCGTCGTCGAGTCGGTAGTCGGACACGCCCGCCACTACCGCGTGGCCCGTCGGCAGGACGCGGCAGGCGTACGTGGCGAACGGCGAGTGCGACGTCGTCCCCCACACCCACGTGAACCCGAGTAGCTGGCCGAAGCGAGGCCAATCGTCGTAGCTGGCGATCGAGCCGTGGTGCACCACGAGTGGCTTGCCCGCGGCGACGTACGCTTCGAACTCGCGCTTGCGCGCATCGTCCAGTGGAACGTACGGCAGCGACGGTTGAAGCCCGGGAGAGCCCGTCCAGAAGAGTCCCATCGGCACGAAGAGGTCGACCGCGTCGAGCCCGTCGAACGCGGCGTGGCCCTCGCGGATCGAGCAGTCGTACGCGTCACCGAGCCATTTCGAGATGACATGCGCCTGTTCCGCGACGGGGTGGAAGGCGGGGCCTCCCACGTGGAATCGAATGGACTTCTTCACGTCTCTGCCTGTTGATGGCTGAAATGCTGCTTCACAAACCCACTCCAATCGGCACGATATGAGCTTCGATTTCCCCGCCAATGTCATGACTGACTTGTTTGATGGCAGATCTGACACATGAGAAGACGCCTTGATGCAGCGTCGCCTGCCCTTTCCGTGAGCCTCGGCCGATCGGTCCGCGATTGGCAGTTGACGAACCTGGGCCACATCCCGCGGAAGGGGGAATGGATCGAGCGGTCGTTCGGCAACTTCGCTGTCGGATTGGTCGTAAGCGGCGCGGGGACCTACCAGGTCGACGATGGACCGATTCAACGCGTCGGACCCGGCTGCGCGTTCACCGTCTATCCAGGCCCGCTCTTTCGATATGGCCCGACGCACGGGACGACCTGGAACGAATACCACATCGGCGGCGTGGGCCCGGCGGTGCGGCGATGGATCGAGCGCGGCTGGTTCTGGCAGACGGGTCGCGTGGAAGCGCTGTCGCAGCCGGAGCGTCTCGTCGCGCTGATGCGCGACGCGTTGAAGCTGCACGCCCGGAATCGTGTAGGCGATGAGGACCGCGTGTTTCTCGTCGCGGAGCGCCTGATGTGCGAGATGCACTACGCCCGCGCGAGCCGGACCACCGAGCGTTCGCAGCACGCCGCCGTCGTCGATGCGCTCGACTACGTCCTCGCTCACGCGCACGAGGCAATCGACTGGCAGCGGCTCGCTGCGCGGTTCGGCATGAGCTATTCGGCGCTCAGGCAACAGGTGCGACGCCTGACGGGCCGACCGCCGCAGCAGTACCTGCTCCACCTCCGCGCCGAAGCCGTCAAACAACGACTCCTGGAGACGGACGAGTCGGTGAAGTCGCTCGCGCGGCGTTTCGGCGCGCCGGACCCATACACGTTTAGCCGATCGTTCAAAAAGGTGGTCGGCTTGAGTCCGTCGGCATATCGCCGCGAGTTGCGAGAGTGGCAGCGCACGAGCGGACCATCACGATGAGTTACCGAGCGAGGAATTGAGCATCGCCTCCCCCTGCCGCCGCACGTCGAGCCAGGAAGGATCGGGGCAATCTGTCCACGCGGCTCAGTCCGTTCAGTTGGCTGCCGATTCTTTTGGTGCGCGCGCTGCGCAGCGCGCGCACAGATGCGCAGCGCGGCGGGTATAGATAGAGGGACCACGAGTTCGTCTGCCGATGAGCGGGCCGCGGACCCGGGCTCGCCACACAATGAAGCAAGGGACCAGATGGAGATGATGGAAAAATGCTCCGCAATCGAGCGCAATTGGACGTTTTGAAGCGCTTGGCCGTGTGCATTCGACCGCTGCGTACCTTTTCCGGGGATGGTGGAACCGCTTCCCGCTGTCTCCACGCATGACGACGATCGATGCATGGGCTGCGCGATCGTCCATCTCGGCAGTGACAAACACGGATGATGAGCGGGCTTCGATGCAACGATTCGTTTAGTTTGATTCTCGATTACTAAATTAGCGGGACTTGCGTGCTGCGATTCGATGCAGATGACGAGATCAAACGGAGGCCCGCAACGTCACTGGCATACCGGCGCAGTCTCCCTATGGCGGTTGTAAAGATAATCCAAATATGACATTATGTCGTTTCCACGAGTCGATGCAGCACACGTTAGGGCCTATACGATCGTGTCGTAAATCGCGAACGCGAATTTTAGTAAAATTTGGTTGTGCAAATGCGTTGCTCAGGTATTCTTCTTTGAGCGGAGGCACGTGGACGGTGGCGTCTTGCGGTTGGCCTCGCGTCGTCAAGACAAGCGAACGAGGAGGAGAAATGGTTACGCGTCAAGCTCTTTCGGCTGCGGTTGCGGTTCTCGTGGTGGCCGGTGCGGTGGACGCCGTCCGGGCGGCCACGCTCAACCTCAACGTGCCCGACTTCAACAGCGGGCTCAGCGGTTGGACCACCGATGCCGCCGGCTCAGACCCGGCCACCCCGCTGAACAACTCGATCACCCCGCCGACCTTCGGCTCGACCTACGGCTGGACCAACACCAGCCAGGCCGGCTCGATCCTGGGCGCTGGCGAAGTCGGCGCGACGCTTGGCGTCGTCCGCAATCAGCCGCTCGCGTATCCGAACCGCGGATCGGGCGTCACCAGCGACCAGCAGAACCAATGGGTCGCCGATCAGACGTCGCTCGCGACGTTCAACCCCAAGACGACGAGCTTCAAGACCGACTTCAAGCTTTACCTCGGCGCGAAGAAGACGTTCGGCGCGGACGGCATCGCCGGCACGGGCGATGACCAGTCCATCACCACGCAGGCGCAGAACAACAATGCCGCGAACATCCGCGTGGCGCTCTTCAACCCGAAGACGCAGGGCGCCGTTGCCCCGGGCGGCTTCACCACGTTCACCGGCGGCACGCCGCAAGTGCCGAACGCGGCCGGCGCGCAGTGGATGGGCTTCGAGTTCAACCCGGCCAACCTGAATAACACGTCGATCTATCCGGTCGGCGTCTCAGTGCCGAACTTCGCCGTGTCGAATGGCAACGTCTTCCGCGACACCGCGGCCGGCGCGACGGCTCCGTGCCTGCAGTTCATCTCGTCAACCAATTCGTCGTACATCAAGGACGGCGGTTCTGACCCGAACGGCTACGCCGTCACCCGCAACCGCCAGGCCGGCGGCAACACGCTTCCGTGGGTCCTCGTTGACGACGGCCAGACCCCGCCCGTGGTGAACGGCAACCCGAATCCGTCGCTGGCCAGTAACGGGCGGTACACGATGCACCTGCGATGGGATGCCACGCCAAGCGCAGCCGATTATATTGGCTACACCATCTCCGGCGCCGGCGCGTCGGTCGACCTCACGCTGGTCAGCCTGCCCAACATCAACTACCCGACCGCCCCCGCAACCCTCGCGGATGGCACGCTCGGCGTCCTGTCGCTCACGATCGACGACGCCTACTACGTCGGCGATTACTCGACGCGGACCAGCGTGACGAGCATCGTCTTCGTCGACATCCGCAACATCCCCGATTCGTTCTCGGCGTTCGGGTTGTTCAACACCGCCAACGGTGCCGGCCGAAACGGCGCGACGAACTTGGTCTACCAGACGGTTCGTCTCGATTCGGTCCCCGAGCCGACCGCCCTGCTCGGCGCGACGGCTGCGGCGCTGCTGACGATCCGTCGTCGCCGGTGAATCGCGGCCAGCGATCTGCGGAACGCTGACGGTCGCGACTTTCCCTCTGTCGCGGTCACGGCACGCAGGACAACTGACTTCCTCCGCCAGCATCGGCGGACGCAGCCTCATCGCTCGCGTCCGCCGTGCTGCTTTGGGGCGCGACGCGATCAATAAAATAAGCAATCGATTCAGGAATTTTGTTTACGAAACTCCGTGCAGATACTATAAACGTGCGCAGCGGCAGTCCCCTTTGGCGGAAGGGGCCGCTTTCCAGATCGGATCGGCAGCAACTCGTGTGAGCATCGGTTTCGCGACTCCGAAGTCGAATGCTTTCGTTGCGCGCCCCGTTCCGTAGTGACTGGTCAGCGTCAGGCCGCACCACGTCGTTTTCGTCACTTCCTGGACTCCCGCCAGGTCCGCAGCTCTTGCGGAGCGTCTCGTGACTCACACCCGATCTGCACCCGGCACGACGGCCGGCGTAACCGTCGCCCGATCGATCAACTCGTCGACTTCGCTGAAATCGGCGAACTCATTGAACTCGGCCACCCGCCGAGCTCGCATGACCCGACGGCCTGTCCGTCGCCTCGTCGACTCGCTCGAAATTCGCCGCCTCCTCGCGGGCGTCGAGTATCCGTCCGATGCGGGCGTGATCAACGTCACCAACTTTTTCGCCGCGAATGGCGGCAACCTCACCGGCACCGCTGACTGTACGGCGGCGATCCAAGCCGCGATCAACGCCAGCGTGAACGCAATTCAGCACATCGTCTATCTGCCTAACGGTACCTATAAGGTGTCGGACAAGATCGTCTGGAGCACCGGCAATCAGCGCTACCTCACGCTTCAAGGGCAAAGCCGCGACGGCGTCATCATCAAGCTTGCCGATAACACGGCCAGCTACGCCTCGTCCAAGGCGGTGCTCTCGACTCGACGCAGCAGCGACGGTCTTTACGATTCGTTTTCGAACTACATTCGCGACCTGACGGTGGACACGGGGACCGGCAATCCCGGTGCCATCGGGATCGACTTCATTTCGAACAACATCGGCGGTTTGCGTAACGTCAAGATCAAGTCGTCGGACACGAACCACGTGGGCTCGGTCGGCCTGAACATCACCCAGTCCTCCGGCGGGCCGGCGCTCTATGAGAACATTACCATCGACGGCTGCGACACGGGCATCAAGACGACGAATGCCCAGTTCAACGAAGTCTTCGACCACCTGACGCTGCTGAATCAACGGACCGTCGGCATCGCCAACGACCAGCACGTACTCAGCATCCGCGACCTGAAGTCGACGAACTCGGTCCCGGTGCTCAATCAGACGGGTGAGTTCGCGGCCACGTATATCGTCGGCGGCTCATTCACGGGTGGATCGTCGTCGAATAGCGCCGTCAACAACACGGGCTCTTCGTTGTCGCAAGGTGAAATCTACCTGCGCGACGTGACGGCGTCGGGCTACGGACACCTCGTTAACGAGAACGGCACCTTCACCGGCACGACGGCGGCGGTCGAGTACACGACCAAGGCCTTCGTCGCCGGCGCGAGCGGTGACACGCTTCAGAGCCTGCGTCTACAAGCCAACGAAGTGCCGACCGTGCCGGACGATGCCACCAATACCTGGGCCAGCATCACCACGACGCGCGGCACGACGCCTGGCGCGGTCATCAATAACACCGGTAAGGGCTTCGGCGTCTCTTACAACGCTTCGTCGTACTGGTCGCCCAACGGCGACGCCTCGGCGGCGATTCAGGCCGCGATCGATTCCGGTGCCACAACCGTCTACTTGCCCAACGGCTTCTACAACATCGGCTCGACTATCCACATCCGTGGCAATGTACGCCGAATCGAAGGTTGCGGATCGATGATCCAGATCACGCCGACCATGTCGACCAGCGGCAACCCCGTCTGGCAATTCGACACCGGCAACGCCAACACCGTCGTGATGGAAAACATGATCGCCGACTACGGGCCGATCGACGGCCCCTATATCCTGAACAACTCTTCCAAGACGGTAGTCATCCGTTCAGTGGGGGGGATCATCGACTCCGCCGACCGGGTCCCCACCGGCACCACCGGGACGAATTGGGGATACAAGACCGGTGCCTCTGGCACGGGCGATGTCTATCTGAACGACTTCGGCGGCTCCGTGTACATCAAGGGCCAAAAGGCTTGGATACGTCAGATTAACCCCGAAGGCGGCACCTCCGGCCGCACGGGCGATTTGCTGATCGTCGATGCCGGCTCCGCGTGGATTCTGGGCGAGAAGACCGAAGGCGTCAGCACGTTCGTCCATGGCCTGAACGGCGCGAAGATCGAAGTCATCGGCGGGTATATTTCCGACAGCAACTACGTACCGCCGGCTCTTCCGACGATCCTGAACGACAACTCTTACATCTCGGTACTGGCGACCACCGGCATCGACCCCGCCGCCAATGCCCAGCTCGTCTCCCGCACGATCCGTAGCGGCACGACCACCGACAAAGACTACACGTACTATCAGTATCGCTCGGTCACGCAGCAGTTGAACCACGGCTCCAATGCCTACCAGAGCACGGGCAACTGGCTCACGTACACCAGCGGCGCAGGGTCCGTCTCCACGCCGGCCGCCGCATCAGGCCTGTCCACGACCGCTTCCGGTGCAAGCGTCAACCTCGCTTGGACGGACAATGCCAACAATGAATCCGGCTACAAGATCGAACGCGCGACCGACAGCGCCTTCTCTCAGAACCTCATCACCGTCACGACCACGGCGGCCAATTCCACCAGCTACACGGACACCAGCACGAGCGCGACAACGACGTACTACTATCGCGTTCGCGCGACCAACTCCAACGGCGACTCGAGCCCGTCGAATGCATCGAGCGTGACGACCTCCACCGGCACGAGCGGTACGGTCGTCTCCACCGGCGGCACGGGATCGGCCAGCAGTGCGCCCGTCACCGGCGAAGAGGCGACGAAGGCGTTTGACCAGACGAGCTCGACCAAGTGGCTCGGCAACATGACGGCCAGCGGCGCGTGGCTGCAATATCAGTTTGGTGGCGGCGCGTCGTACATCGTCAACAAGTACACGATCACGAGCGCCAATGACGACCTGGGTCGCCATCCGAAGAACTGGACACTCGTCGGTTCCAACGACGGCACCAACTGGTCGAGTGCGCTCGATACGCAGACCAATCAGGGCTACGTCACGGCCTTCAACACCGTCACCTACAACGTCAGCAACTCGACGGCTTACAAGTACTATCGCCTCAACATCAGCGCGAACAACGGGTCGACCGAGACAACCACCGGCGGCACGGGAATTGTCCAACTCGCGGATTGGACGCTGTACGGCACCGCCCCCGCCACCGGCACCAAGCTCACCGGCACCATCATCGGCACCACCGGCTCTTACCAGAACGCCGGCAACACGCGCGACAAGGCCGTTGACGGCAATCTCAGCACCTACTTCGACGCACCCGAAAGCACCAACGGTAACGGCGCATGGGTCGGCTATGACTTGGGCAGCGGCTACAAGATCACTAGCGTGAAATACGCCCCACGATCCGACGCCGCCGGCCGCATGAACGGCGGCAAGTTCCAGGGCTCCAACACCGCCGACTTCTCCAGCGGCGTCGTCGACCTCTACACCGTCGTTGGCACGCCGACCGTTGGTTCGCTGACGACCCAGTCGATCACCGACACCGGCA
>JAESFG010000296.1_pt1 | contig 96993 bp, 93 predicted proteins | sample 9269371 | NCBI WGS metagenome assembly JAESFG01 (sample SAMN14506227, study PRJNA617093) | algae metagenome | isolation source: Aetokthonos hydrillicola CCALA 1050 (B3-Florida) and co-occurring... | place: USA: South Carolina | collected 2013-01-01
TAGTACTTCAAACGATGTTGCTTCTGGGTGAGGGGTTTTTCTTGCCATTGTGATCTGCTCATCTATTCTCTGTGTTCCCTAGTTTACTCGAATCTGTCACCCTCTCTAGTAAATTTTGCGGTTCTAGAAAAAAAGCACTTTCCCAGTATTAGAGAAATTAGAAGATCCAAGGATAAAACCAATTGATATTCCTACAGGTGCAACAACTGAAGAAATGTGGGAAACCTTCAAGACGATCACTAAACACGTGAATGAGAAAGATTCTGTAGTTTTTGATATAACTCATGGACTTCGCTCTCTACCTTTTCTCGTATTCTTATTTGCTGCTTATTTGAAAGCTGCTAAGCGCGTTACTATTGATGCTATTTACTATGGTGCTTTAGAACTAGGAAATTTCAAAACTGGTTTACCAGCACCAGTAATTGATCTATCAGAATTTGTATCCATGATTGATTGGTTAACAGCGACGGAACGTTTTGTAGAAATTGGAGATGGACAAGCACTAGCAAATTTACTCAAAACTGCTATTCCATCAGGAGTTGAACTACGTGATAATCCTGCTAGTAGACCATTAAAAAGTCAGCTAGAAAAAACTGCTAAAAGTATTGAAACTATTTCATTGGCTTTGAATCTAACTCGACCAATTGAAACAATGCAATCAGCAACTAGTTTAGAAGAAATATTAAAACAAGCAGAATCAAGCTTTGCTGAACGTGCTAAACCATTTTCATTATTGTCAGAAAGAGTTGTTCAAGAGTATGGACAATTTGCTCTCGAATCTCCAACTGATCAAGCAGCACTGGCTGAAAACTTATGGTTACAGTTACAAATGATTAAGTGGTATATTCAGCGAGATAGAGTTGTACAAGCAGTCACTCTAGCGCGTGAGTGGTTAATTTCTGTATTAGTGCTGAAGTTCGGTGAACTCATGCTTGATCACAGGAAGGGTCGAAAGTATGTGGAAGATGCTATAAATAATGCCGTTGAAAAGACTAAAGTATCATCTCGTCCTATTATTGCTAGTCCTTGTGATGAAAAATTTGCAGAGCTACCACAAACAGATGAGCTTGTGAAATTGTGGAGTCAAATGACTGAACTACGTAATGATATTGCTCATGTAGGGATGAATCTTAACCCTCAACCAGCCTTAAAGCTTAAAGAAAAAGCTTTATCACTGTACCCGAAATTACACAAGCTCGGAGAGGAATTACTACCAGAACGAGTTTGTTTTGAGTAAATTTTTAATTAAACATTATCGTTCAACGATTTACTCGTTCCCCAAAATGGCGTATGGTTGTACGATTAGGACAAAGCAGCATCCTAAAGACTATCATCAGACTTCAGCGATCGCTCGACAGCGACCAGAAGCAAACCCGACACACGTGACCCCAACTAATGGTTTCGAAAAGCCTCGACAAGAAGAAGTAATTATTATATGGTGGTTGTATTAGCTTGATGTTTGGCAAACCGAAGCGGGGGCTAAAACTAGGGGGGGTTTGCCAAAATCGCCAGAACCTTGACAATTAAATAGTTACAGCATTTGGAAGTTGGTAATAAATGGGAATTACTCTCAATAAGAGAGGCTGAAATGAACCTATTTTTGAGGTTTGCCAAAACTGGTAATGGAATCCTTGCTCTGTAAGGGTTTTAGAGGGTGGACTTGAAACCTAACGAATCCCGGTAACGGGACTGAAACGATCTCATTGCTAAATGGCCAAATTCATTTACATAATCTTGAAACCTAACGAATCCCGGTAACGGGACTGAAACGACAATAAACAAATCTGGAACCGCGAATTTAAACTTGAAACCTAACGAATCCCGGTAACGGGACTGAAACTTTTTGTATGCGTCTTCCATGATTTTTACCTCAAACTTGAAACCTAACGAATCCCGGTAACGGGACTGAAACACAGATCTTAGCTCCCTAATTCTTTGATTAAACTCCGGGCTTGAAACCTAACGAATCCCGGTAACGGGACTGAAACAAGAACAAGAGAGAAATACGCCGATTTCTAGCATGAAACTTGAAACCTAACGAATCCCGGTAACGGGACTGAAACTCGATTCCGACACATATATTACTGAGCCAGTTACAACTTGATTCCCCTTCTCAGTCTCGTTTTTGATTCAGCTTAATCTCGAAATAAGCCAGGTGGATATATTGACAAAAAAAAGGGAGCAGGGAGTAAAAATGGGAATAAAACTTAACTCTAGACGAACATGCCGTGCGATCGCCTTTGGCCGCTCCTTTAGTTAGTAAAATTTAAAGCCCACATTGCGCACTTCAAAATGTAGCATAAAGGTATACGTAATATTTTTATAAAAATAGTAAATAAGAATACTAAATTTATTTAAGTAAGTCAGCAGGAAAAAATAAACAGGGCTGTAAGAGCATAAAAGGGGTGGCATAGCTTATAAATGCTTGGGTTCAAGCTTTTTACAAAGCTGGACATGCATCGTGTTGTCGTGTAACTCGTAGTTGGATACCACTCGTGAGACAATCAAAAAAACTAAAAAATATTGGTTCTTCGGTACTTGTTATGCTAAACTAATAGTTACTAAAGAGGGAACAGGGAACAGGGAACAGGGAACAGTGAAGAGAAGGAAAAAGGAAAAAAGGGAAGAGAGAGTATTACTCTAGTTTCTTAATAAGAGCAATAATCATTCGACTCTCTTCACGCAGTAAAAAAATAATCGGTTCTATATCTTCTTGTTTAGATAGTCCTACGCGCTGAGATAGAATAATATGTGTTTCTAATTCATTAACCGAACCTTGAGCAATGTTAAGAAATCTGATATACTCAGCCGTTGATCTTCTTCCATATCCCTCAGCTATGTTAGCTGGAATAGAAACCGGTGATTTTCTAATTTGTTGTGTCATGCCATATAACTCATCTTTGGGAAAGACTTTAGTTAAAAAATAACACTTTTCGGCTATATCTATACCTTTTTGCCAAATTTTTAAGTCTTTAAAATCATGAATTTCTGACATAGAAAATCCTTGAATTCTTCAAAATTAATTAATCATTAAACTGCCAACTTAACAAGCATCGAATTCTGAAATTATCAAAATTTTTGAATCCATAAGCGCAACGCTTAATTAGCTTGAGTTTATTATTAATGCCTTCAACAACTCCACTCGTCGTCCTATTATCAAAGTAAGCAAGAATCTCATCCAGCCAACGAAGTATTGTATTATAGCTATGAGGAAAATATTTCTTTGCCTCTAATAACCATGTTCCCAGTTTAAATAATCCGTCATACCAATTATTCGTCTTCTCAAAAATTTTTCTGATTTCCTCTTTTAATTCATGCATTATATTCAGATTATGAGAAACTTGTTTGACTTGGATTAACTTATCTTTTTGAATTTCATTTAGCTCTTTTTCGTTCTTAAGTAAAACATATTTACTTTTGGTAATCCCTTGTAATTTTTTTTCATGTTCTGCTTTATCTTGAGGTGACTTGGCATTTTTAATAACTTCTTCTATCTGATTTTTCTCTCTCCTTCTTTGTGTATCTAACTCCTTATTTATCTGTATCATTACATGAAATCTATCAGCTACTAATTGTGTGAAAGGCATTAATTCTTTCACTAAGCTTCTGTATCCTTGCCATAAATCTATACTCACCTCTTCTATTTTATCCAAAACCTCATTCCCCCACTCAATTAAAGTTTTTCTCAGGACTTTTTGTGTCCGTCCATATACCATTGCAATCAATTTAGATGTATCCAAATCTATTAAGACTGTACAGTAATTTCCGTGACCTTTAGTCAGAGCTATTTCGTCTATTCCAAGTCTTTTTAACCCTAAAGGTTTTGATAACGATATTTCAGTAGATGCGTCTTTTAACATTCTTTCTATTTCTTCTGTCGTCACAATTCCTTTTGAGGCGACACTGTGTATATCGTTTTCTAAAACATCTTGTATTATTTTTTTAGCTAATCTTTTTGTATAAGTTCTTTTCCGACTCACAAAATTTAGCTCCTCACTAAAAGGTTTTTTACATAAATCACATTTAAATTGTCTTCTATTTATTTCTAAAAATACTGGTTTTTCTCCAAAGGGTAAGTCTTTGACTATGTATCGATGATTCTGATGTAATCTATGACTTGAGGTTCCACAACGTGGGCAAGTACTACATGATAAAGTTGATTCAGTCTGTAATAAGAGCCCAATTCCAGCATGGAGACGATGCGATATGACTTTTACCCCTTCTATGTCCAGAATTTCTGTCAGAGCTTTAATACCTTTTTTCCTTATCATGACTTTCACACTTTCTAAAATCTTACCAGGTAAGGCCAACAGAAAACCGCGTTTCTTTCTTCACTGTTCCCTGTTCCCTGTTCCCTGTTCCCTCTTCAGTACTTATTAGTTTAGCATAACAAGTACTGAAGAGCCAAAATATTTTAGGAGTAAAAAATTGTCTCCAACATCAAAAGCAGAAATTAAAAATATCGATCACCTAGGGATAGTTGCTGGACTAATTGATGAAATTGGAATAGTTGAAACAGTAAACTCAAGATTAGGAATAGACTGTCGGGAGAAAATATCAGCAGGGATAATAGTCAAAGCGATTCTAATCAATGGATTAGGATTTGTAGCAAGACCGTTATATCTATTCAGTCAGTTTTTTGAAGATAAAGGAACCGAAATACTATTAGGAGAAGGAGTAGAGAACGATTATATAAATAAGGATAAAATTGGAAGATTTATGGATAAATTATATCGATATGGATTGAACAAACTATTTATAGAAATAGTATTATCTGTGGTTAAAAAGTTTAAAATAGGTGTAAAATATTCCCACTTGGATGCAACATCATTTCACTTACATGGAGAATACGGAAGTGAAAAAAATAATGAGAAAGAAAAAGAAATAGTTAGAGAAAGACCAATAATTATAACAAAAGGATACTCTCGCGACCATAGACCAGATTTGAAACAATGTGTTTTAGATTTAATAACAAGTAGCGATGGAGACATACCATTATTAATGAGAGTTGGAGATGGGAACGAAGCGGATAAAGCCGTATTCGGAAAAATCTTAGTTGAGTTTAAAAAACAAATAAATTTTGACAGCATTATGGTCTGCGATAGTGCATTATATAGTCAGGAAAATCTCCAATTAATCGAGCATCTAAAATGGATAAGTAGAGTACCGATGACAATAAAAAAAGCCAAGGAATTAGTCCAATCGGTAGAAATAGAAGATATAGAGATAACTTCAGAAGAAAGAAAAAAAAGAGCAGATCTAAATTTAGAAGGATACAAGTGGAAAGAAGAAATAGTAACTTATGGTGGAATTAAACAAATTTGGCTAATAGTAGAAAGTCAAAAAAGAAGAGACAGTGATTTAGAGAAGCTAAAGAAAAAACTCAAGAAAGAAAAAGATAAAGTTGAAAAACTTATTAAAGAATTAAAAAAAGAAGATTTTGAGACTCCAGAACAGGCTCGATATAAACTAAAAGGAATTAATAAAAGTCTAAAAATGTTCGTAATCAAAGAGATTAAAATTATCGAAATTACCTCAAAAGATAATAAAACTATTTATAAAATGGAGGCAGTGGGGGATGAAAAGATAAAAGAGATAGAAATACTAAGAAAAGAAGCCGGTAGATTTATTTTAGCGACTAATTTGGTTGACGAGAATAAGTTAGAACCAGAAGAAATTATTACAAATTATAAAAATCAACAGTCCTGCGAAAGAGGGTTTAGGTTTCTCAAAGATCCTTTATTCTTTGCTGATAGCTTCTTTGTAGAGAATCCTGAGAGAATAGAGACAATGTTATTTTTAATGTCTCTATGTTTGTTAGTTTATAACCTCGGTCAAAGGGAACTGAGAAATAGCTTAAAAAGAGCGAAAATTGGAATCAGCAATCAACTGGGAAAGTTAACACTCACCCCTACATTAAGATGGGTCTTTCAATGTTTCCAAGGAATTCATCTTTTAACTTTAAATGGCATTCATCAAATTGTTAATTTAACAGAAGAGCGAAATTTTATTTTAAATAATCTACCTTCGTCTTGCCAAAAATATTATTTAATTTCTTAATCTAAATAACGTCTGGATATTGGATAATATTTTATGAATATTCGAAGGAATAGTTATTGTTCCTTGAATTTATACTGCCTATATAACCTATTTTATCAGTTAAATATTTTCTGATTAATTATTTATTTTAAAAAGAAAAATATTTCATCATTCTTTTCCTAATTATCCTGACTTTCTTGATCTTATCTATTTTGTATTTTCTTTGTATTTCAAACTGAAGTGCGCAATGTGGGTTCCAGACGCAACCCAACAAAGTGACGCACCCGCTTTTATACCAGACTCCAGCAGTAGTTTCACTGTTCAACCAATGGATGATTTTGGTAAAAAAACAACCTTTAATCGCATCAATCCATTCTCCACAGACAAAGCTCAGATTGACAAAGACAGGATAATAGAGCCAGGATTTTTACCATTACAACTTCGTTCTACTAGTGCTCGTTATGACTTTTACCAACGATATCCAACACAATGATACCGCAAATATTTTACAAAGCCGCACAGAGAGCAAAACTACCTTCGCTGGGTTAAGTGTTATTTTACGCCCAACCGAAACATCATCTACACCCATTTCCTTGAGTGAATGGTTACCAGAGCTTGATACCGCACCCATCTGGGTACCCCTACGCCAAGTCGATGGTGTTACTAAAATAATGCCCTTGCTACCAGAGGCTATTTTATACGAGAACTTGATGCGATCGCTCTGTTTGCAAATCGCCGAAAATAATTTAGTACAATGGCGAGAAAAATCTTATGAAGTCGGTGGTGTTGAGGTAAATTCTCATTCCCTGCACACAATCCAAGTTCCCATCTACACAGACAAACCCCTTCCTCCAACTTTAGGACGTGCTATTCACGCATTGTGTTTTCGCTGGTTTGCCAATACAAATCCAGAATTAGCTGAAAAGTTGCATCTACAAGAGAACTTACCCATGGCTTTGGGTTTAAAATATTGCTCCCCCAAAAAGATGCTACTAAAAATTAGTTTATTACAGAAAGAATTACTCGCACCTTTATTATGGGGAACGAGTGTAGATTTAGGGAACGAAATTATCCTAGCAGGAATAGTCTGTCGTTTGGGTGATTCGATAGAGATTGTTCAAGCAAACACCTTCGAGAAACTCGTACAAGTAACACCTCAAAGCTCTATAGACTTGGAATTTCTCACTCCCACCAGTTTCAAGCAAGGTAAAAATATTCAACCTTTCCCCCTACCGGAATTAGTGTTTAACGGTTTACTGCGCCGTTGGAACATATTCGCACCTGAAAAACTGCAATTTCCTAGTATTGAATGGAATGGTATAGTTTCCTCTTACGAACTTAAAACCTACGCCATGAAAATGGAAGGTGGCGCAGAAATTGGTGCAGAAGGATTCATCAGATATCGATTTACTGATACTGAACAAGCAAGAATTGCAACAACCCTAGCACATTTCGCATGTTTCTCTGGAATTGGCAGAAAAACTGCAATGGGAATGGGACAAGTCGTTATGAAGAAGAATTCAGGAGTCAGAATTCAGGAGTCAGAATGAATTAGCTCTGTTGGATAAACAATTAAAAATCTAAATTCGCAATGATAGAAAATTACTTACCCCTTGCGTATCTTAACGCTTGGGAATATTGCCCACGCCGATTTTACCTTGAATATGTGCTAGGAGAAATGGAAGACAATGAGCATATTATTTTAGGTCGCCACTTGCACCGGAATATTAATGAAGAATTATTCATCACTGAAGGCGATAAGGTAATTCGTCAACAACAATGGGTATGGAGCGATCGCCTGAAAATTGCAGGTATTATTGATGCTGTGGAAGAATGCGATGGTCAGCTTATTCCTGTGGAATATAAAAAAGGTAAAATGGCACAGCACTTAAACGACCATTTTCAACTCTGCGGTGCAGCTTTATGTTTAGAAGAACGCACAGGACGCAGCATCGTTTATGGAGAAATTTTCTACCACGCAAACCGCAGACGACAAACTGTAGCATTTACCCCAGAATTACGACAAGCAACAGAGAATGCGATCGCACTAGCTCAAGTTGCAGCTAATAAAGAAATGCCAGCCCCCATTAACAATACCAAAAAATGTCAGTCGTGCAGCTTGCAAAAGATTTGCTTACCCTTTGAAGTCAAAGCACTCCGTGCAGAAATAAATCAGGAGACAGGAGTCAGAATACACCCTCCATAAAACAATGAACAGTGAATAGTTATCATTTATAACTTGAACACTGATAACTGATATTAATGAGCAAGGTTTTCAACCAATAATCATTCTGACTCCTGAATTCTGACTCCTGACTTCTAATAAATTATAAATATGTCTGTTCTCTACGTTACTCAAGCCGAAGCCGTTTTAAGTAAAGTCTATGAAGCCTTCACTGTTTCCTTAAAGCAGGAAGATGGTACATGGAAGAAAAAAAATATACCCGCCCAGACTGTAGAACAGGTAGTTCTTATGGGCAATCCTCAAGTGACCGGAGACGCTTTAGTCTATGCTTTAGAATTGGGAATGCCAATACATTATCTTTCTACTTTCGGGAAATACTTAGGCTCTGCGCTTCCAGGATACTCCCGGAACGGTCAACTGAGATTAGCTCAATATGCACTATATAATGATGCTGCACGACGTTTAGAGTTAGTCAAGGCAATAGTTACCGCCAAAATTCACAATCAATACAACGTACTCTATCGCCACAACGAACGAGATAACCCCCTTAAACAACGCAAGACTATGGTTAAAAACCAAATAACTATAGACCAGGTGCGAGGAATTGAAGGATTAGCAGCACGAGAGTATTTTGCTTGCTGGCAAAAAATGGTTGGTGAACAGTGGACTTTTAATGGTCGCGTGCGCAACCCACCCACCGATCCAGTGAACGCATTATTAAGTTTTTCCTACGCTTTACTCAAAACCCAAGTCACAGCAGCAGTTCACCTTGCAGGACTTGACCCGTATATTGGCTATTTGCACGAAGTCCATCACGGACAACCTTCAATGGTATTGGATTTGATAGAAGAATTTCGACCTTTAGTTGCTGACAACGTAGTTTTGGGAGTGTTGAGTAACCGAGAGATTCAACCCCAAGATTTTACCGAAAGTTTAGGAGCTTATCGACTTTCTGATTCTGGGAGAAAGTGTTTTTTAGCAGCATTTGAGCGGAAAATGAACGATGAATTTACCCATCCCGTGTTTAATTATCGCTGTACCTATCGACGTGCAATTGAATTACAAGCGCGGTTGCTGAGTCGACATTTACAAGAAGGGATTCCATATAAACCTTTAACTTTACGTTAAAGGATAAGGAGAATAATGATCCGATTTCCTTAAGCTAGGACTAAGTCAAGCTTGAAATTAAATCTTAAATTCTATGACTACCCTATTTTACCTGATAATTTACGATTTACCAGATAATAAAGCAGCCAACAAGCGCCGCACTCGTCTACATAAAATGCTTTCTGGTTATGGAACTTGGACACAGTACAGCGTGTTTGAATGTTTTTTAACTGCGATAAAATTTACCCAAATGCAGATTAAGATCGAGAAGTTAATTAAACCAGACGAAGATTCGGTGCGGGTTTACGTACTTGATGCTGGTTCTGTAAAACGAACTATTACTTATGGTTCGGAAAAACCTCGACAAGAAGAAGTTATTATTCTATAGTGGTTATATTAGCTTGATGTTTGGCAAACCGAAGCGGGGGCTAAAACCAGGGGGGGTTTGCCAAAATCGCCAGAACCTTGATAACAGAATAGTTACAGCGTTTGAGAATAGAAAATAAATAGGAATTTATTTCAATAAGCGAGGCTGAAATGAACCTATTTTTGAGGTTTGCCAAAACTGGTGATGGAATCCTTACTCTGTAAGGGTTTCAGAGGGCGGACTTGAAACCTAACGAATCCCGGCAACGGGATTGAAACACTCATGGATTTATCTGTGGCGACTTTGGGACACTGCCTTGAAACCTAACGAATCCCGGCAACGGGATTGAAACATAGTCTATGTGTACGTTCAGCTTCATGGTCTATGACTTGAAACCTAACGAATCCCGGCAACGGGATTGAAACTTGTTGAAAGCTGTTAGTTTGAAATTAGACGGCACTTGAAACCTAACGAATCCCGGCAACGGGATTGAAACACCTCAAATATTCCTCTTTCATATTCGATTTTGTCGCCTTGAAACCTAACGAATCCCGGCAACGGGATTGAAACCGAATAGACCATATCTTTGTTTGATTAGTGTTGTACTTGAAACCTAACGAATCCCGGCAACGGGATTGAAACAAAACTTACCCACTAAAGAGCAACTACTAGTTAAGCTTGAAACCTAACGAATCCCGGCAACGGGATTGAAACAACACAATAATATGTTTCAGCACCACTTACAAAGTCAACTTGAAACCTAACGAATCCCGGCAACGGGATTGAAACCATATCATTAGAATATTCCCTCATCCTCTTAGATGCCTTGAAACCTAACGAATCCCGGCAACGGGATTGAAACTGCAGTAGCCTCAATCGACGCTAATATCTGCAATCAATCTTGAAACCTAACGAATCCCGGCAACGGGATTGAAACCTTCAATGTCTCCATCGTCGTATTGCGTGACGATACTTGAAACCTAACGAATCCCGGCAACGGGATTGAAACTCCAAAGGGGGAAACTAAGAAGCTTTAAGTTGCCTACAGCTTGAAACCTAACGAATCCCGGCAACGGGATTGAAACACATTATGGCTTTAGGACTAGGACTTGGGCTGAACCTTGAAACCTAACGAATCCCGGCAACGGGATTGAAACTTTTATCCTTAACTTGCTTGATAGCGCGCTGTTTTAACTTGAAACCTAACGAATCCCGGCAACGGGATTGAAACCAAGCTAAGCAGAAAGTAAGACTAACTTTTAGCCAACTTGAAACCTAACGAATCCCGGCAACGGGATTGAAACATTGGGCGATCGTCAAGAATGAGCTACAGGGTATTAGCTTGAAACCTAACGAATCCCGGCAACGGGATTGAAACTTATTTTATGGTGATTTTCTTCGTGTTTCTGTGTGGCTTGAAACCTAACGAATCCCGGCAACGGGATTGAAACAATGTTAAAGCTCCCTGATTTTTAGGGAGCTTTCTTTTCTTGAAACCTAACGAATCCCGGCAACGGGATTGAAACGTCCATAGTCCTGGTATTTCTAGTTGGCGATCGCCCTTGAAACCTAACGAATCCCCGAAACGGGATTATCAAAAAACTCGGGTTTAAAACCCCGTCGTTTTAGGACGGCTTTGTATTAAGATTTAAACATGTCAGTACAAGACATTTAAATAAAACCTACCCCCGGACTGGGGGAAAGTCCACGCCCAAAACACTGTAAGGAGACACGCCAGGTGCTTCAAGCCGGGAAACCCGTCCAGCGCACTGGCTTATCAGTACGCCTTAACGGCAAACGTATTGAGCCTGGGAACCTGTGAAAACAGGATATTAAGACTGGAAGGTCTTAAGAATCTCCGTCTCTTTAGAGCGCAGAGAGTCAAAAAGATAGACAATCACTGAAGAGGTTTGATCGTGGTCACTAGTTTTAAACAACTAATTGATGAGCCTGAATTAAACAATGCTTTAGACTCAGAAGCAAAGTTTATCAGCAGTGATATAAGTTGGAATAACTACGAAGCATTACTATCCAAACTAGAGGATAATTGCCACTATCGCCTTACTTATCTGGATGGGGTATTAGAAATTGTGTCGCCATCAAAAAGACATGAGTCAGTCAAAACAAGGATTTCTTTCCTTGTATCCTTTTATTTATGGAAAAAGCAGATTAAACATTTTCCTCTGGGAAGCACGACTTTTAAAAATGAAGACAAAAAAGCAGGAGCAGAACCAGATGAGTGCTACTGCATAGGAGAAGAAAAGGATATTCCTGATTTAGTCATAGAAGTAGTTATCACCAGTGGAAGCATAAACAAGTTGGAAACCTACCGGCGTTTGGGGGTTCCAGAGGTTTGGTTTTGGCAAGAAGATCGACTTAAGCTTTACTATCTGCGGGATAGTTCCGAAAACGAACGAGCAAGTATTTTTTCCGAAACCTATGGATACGAAGAAATAACTTCCAGTAAGATTCTACCACAACTCGATATTGCTTTACTTGTAAGATGCCTTCTGATTTCTGATCCAATTCGCTCAAATAACGAATTTGAGCAAAATATTTAATCAAATGCAGATTAAGATAGAGAAGTTAATTAAACCAAACGAAGATTCGGTGCTGTGAAACGAACTATTACTTATGGTTCGGAAAAACCTCGACAAAAAGAAGTTATTATTCTATAGTGGTTATATTAGCTTGATGTTTGGCAAACCGAAGCGGGGGCTAAAACCAGGGGGGGGTTTGCCAAAATCGCCAGAACCTTGACAAGTGAATAGTTACAGCGTTTGAGAGTTGAGAATAAATAGGAATTTATGTCAATAAGCGAGGCTGAAATAAACCTGTTTTTGAGGTTTGCCAAAAGTGGTAATAGAATCCTTACTCTGTAAGGGTTTCAGAGGGCGGACTTGAAACCTAACGAATCCTGGCAACGGGATTGAAACTTAGCGGGATTTAATCAATGGCTTTACCTGATGATTTCTTGAAACCTAACGAATCCTGGCAACGGGATTGAAACTTGCGATCGCCTCTGCTTGTGTCTGGGTAAACTTTCCCTTGAAACCTAACGAATCCTGGCAACGGGATTGAAACCCATTGTTCTGATGAGCGCTACTCAGCCAGCTTTTCTTGAAACCTAACGAATCCTGGCAACGGGATTGAAACATTATTTCTTCTTTACACTCCTTCACTAAATCATGAGCTTGAAACCTAACGAATCCTGGCAACGGGATTGAAACGAAACCCGTTCTTTGCCCACGCAAAACTTCTGGGAGCGCCCACTTTATTTGCTATTGTAGAAAGACAAAGGTTAATTATTTCCCCGAAGCAGACAATGGTTGCTTTACCAGATCGCATCTTCATGAGTGCAGAAGAATATCTGATTTGGGAACCAGCCCAAGAGGAACGCTACGAGTATTGGGATGGTGAACTTGTCGCTATGAGCGGTGGTACACGTAACCACAATCGCATTTGTGGAAATTTCTTCAACCTGCTAGATAATGCTCTAGTTGATCGCGGCTGTGAAGTATACATTGTAGATGTCAAGGTGCAGATACAACCGGGGAAAAAGTACTTTTATCCGGATCTGGTGGTGACTTGCGATGAGCGCGATCGCGATCTACAATTGGTGCAATTTCCCAGCTTAATCATCGAAGTGCTATCACCTTCAACAGAAGCAGCCGATAGGGGGAAAAAGTTTGCCAGCTACCGCCAATCTTCTACTTTGCAAGAATATGTCTTAGTACAGGTCGCTCAACCTGGTGTGGAAGTTTTCAGGCGCGACGAACACCGAAGATGGGTACTGTCTGAGTATAATTTAGAAGAAATATTGCCACTCGAATCAATAAATGTGGAAATAGCGATCGCCAACTTGTACCGACAAGTGCAGTTTGGAACCGAAAAAACACAAGAGTGAGATCGCCGCTTTCGTGAGTCTGCTAAGGCTCCTGGGGATACAGCTTGGGGCTGGGGACAGCAAGTGATCACCACAAGAATCCTCTCTTGCACAAATAGGCTAGATAAAGTGCAAAAATGAGCAAAGGGAAAAAAATACTTAGAATCTGTATAAAATATGAGTTTTGTAAGTGGCGAAATTCCCAGCGCTGAACAGCCAGGAACTAAGCGAATCATATCGATAGATCTGCTACGTGGACTAGTAATGGTATTAATGGCGCTAGATCACACGCGAGATTTTTTGAGTAATGTTCGCTTCAGTCCTACAGATTTAACTAAGACAACTGTACCCTTATTTCTTACTCGTTGGATAACTCATTTGTGCGCCCCCACGTTTATATTTTTGGCTGGTGTTGCAGTCTATCTTTACTTTAAAAGGCGACCACAAAGTAAGCTTCAACTCTCGCAATATCTAATAATTCGTGGACTGTGGTTAGTGTTTCTGGAATTAACAGTAGTACATATGGGGTGGATATTTGACCCTACCTATTCTTTCACGCCTGCGGGGGTACTATGGGCTATTGGTTGGTCAATGGTCGTTTTAGCAGCATTAGTTAGAATGCCAATTCCTCTGATAGCTGCACTAGGAATTTTGCTTATAGGTGGGCATAATTTATTTGATAATATTCATGTTGAACAGCTAGGAAGATGGGGTTGGCTGTGGGCGGTGCTTCACGAACCAAAAATTTTTACACCTTTTCCCCATAAAATTTTTGCCATAACGTATCCCTTAATTCCTTGGATTGGGGTCATGGCTACAGGTTATGCCTTTGGGACTGTATTTTACCTGGAAAAAGCTTCTCGCTTGAGATTGTTGCGTTCTTTGGGTTTGGGTTTAATTGCTGGCTTCGTAGTTCTTCGTGCTTTAAATTTATATGGAGACCCCCACCCATGGAAAGTGCAAACAAATCTAACTCATACCATACTATCGTTTATCAATTGTAATAAATATCCACCTTCACTGCTTTATTTATTAATCACACTGGGTATAGCAATGCTCTTACTTTATGTGTTTGAAAAGCAGAGATTGAGGATTTTGAAACCTCTGGTGTTATTCGGTCAGGTTCCTTTATTTTTTTATATAATCCATATTTGGCTCGTTCATTTTACTGCTATTTTGCTGGCTTTACCTAAATATGGTTTAAAAGCAATTATTATGCCCTTTGTGATGTCCTCCCTAAGACCAGCAAACTATGGATATGATTTACCAACGATTTACAAAATTTGGATATTCATAATAATCCTACTTTATCCCATCTGTAGTTGGTATATGAATTACAAGACAAAACATCGTACTAGCAAGTGGCTAAAATTCTTGTGAAGACTGGTGGGAGATATCGGTGGTATTACAAAAAGGTTTTTGGGAGCATCCCAATTTTGTACAGAAGCTCGTTTACCCTCACCCCCTCTCTCCCAAACTTGGGAGAGGGGAGAAATGGTTATAGTTCCCCTTCTCCCATATATGGGAGAAGGGGTTAGGGGAGCCAGTGCGTTGGGCGGCTTTGCCGACTTGAAGCACCTGGCGTGATGAGGGCTTTCAAGGTTTTTGCACCTAACAGGATGCACAGCCTTTGGGGAGCGATTAAAACTCCAGATTGCTTTTCCTCAAAGGTTTTCTGCATTTTTCTTATAATTATTTTGGTGAATAGGGATCTCAATCCAGAATTCCGTACCAAACCCTGGTTGAGAATCACTTTTAAGGATGCCACCGTGTTTCTCTACCACAATTTTATAACTAATTGACAATCCTAACCCGGTACCCTTACCAACTGGCTTAGTAGTGAAAAAAGGATCAAATATTCGTGTCCTTACAGATTCTGGTATACCAATTCCATTATCCACAATGCGAATCACTACACTCTTCACATTGTCTTTCATTTCTCCAATAGAAGTGTGGATAGTAATTTGACTGTGATGAGGTTGAGATGTAGATTCTTTGTAATCTTCTAAAGCGTCGATCGCATTGCTCAAGACATTCATAAACACTTGATTCAACTGTCCGGCGTAGCACTCTACCAAAGGCAGCTTGCCATAATCCTTTACTATATCAATACTTGGAGCGTCTCCCTTTGCTTTCAAGCGATGTTGCAGAATTAGCAAACTATTATCAATACCTTCGTGAATATCGACTGCTTTCATGTCCGCCTCATCGAGACGAGAGAAATTTCTTAAACCTAAAACAATCTGACGAATGCGCTCAATTCCTATCCTCATGGAAGCTAAAGTTTTAGGCAAATCTTCGATGATAAATTCTAAATCAATTTCTTTTGCTAACTTCCAAATCTGGGAGCTAGCATTTTGAATTTCCTGCTGATAGAGTCTCATTATACTGAGTAAATCATCGGCGTATTTATTAACATAATCTAGATTACCGTAGATAAAGTTTAGAGGGTTATTAATTTCATGAGCAATACCTGCTACCAGTTGACCCAATGAAGACATTTTTTCAGTTTGGATCAGTTGGGTTTGGGTTTCTTGTAGATCATGTACGGCTTGAGTTAGCTTTTGTGCTTGGTGTTGAGTTTGCGTGAGTAAGTTAACTTGCTGGAGTGCTACCCCAAGCTGCACCGCAATCTGAGCTAAAAACTGAACCTCTGAAATTTCCCAGTGGCGGCGTGCAGAGTTTTGATAAGCTGCTAATAAACCCCAGAGTTTTTGTCCAATAAAAATTGGGGTAATCACGTATGCTTTAATTTGATATTTCTCTAAAAGCTCAATATGACACTTAGAGAAACCAACCTCATAGATGTCATCTACTGTACAGCTTTCGTTATGGCGATAGCGACCACCCTGGGTTTCCTGGAAATAACTATCCTCCCAAATTGTTCTGCTTTCTGGACTTACTAGCTTTATCCAACCATCATCAACAAACTCAGCAATAAATTGACCGCTCCAATCTGGAAAAAACTGATAAACAGCTACACGATCTGTTTGTAGCGATTTACAAATTTCTTGAGTAGTTGTCTGAAAAATCGCATCTAAATCGAGAGATTCACGAATTTTTGAGACAATTTCAAACAGTACCCGTTGCTGCTGTGCTGTTTTTTGTAAATCTAAAGCCTGTTGCTCTGTTTGCGTCAGTAATTCAGCTTGCTGGAGTGCCACTCCAAGTTGAGCCGCAATCTGACTGATAAAGTTAATTTCCGAGTCTTGCCATTGACGAGAGGCAGAATGTTGATAATTACATAGCAAACCCCAAAGTTTGTGTCGGACAAAGATGGGAGCAAGTATAAAAGCCTTAATTTGATACTTTTCTAGATTATCGAGATGACACTGAGTAAACCCCATCTTGTAGATGTCATCCACTGCAAATGTTTCCTCGTAGCGGTAGCGTCCCCCCTGTGTGTCTTGTAAGTAAGTGTCGTTCCATACAGTATTGACTCCCAGCTTAGACTCTTGTGACCAGTATGGACTAACCGCCTCGAAATCACCGACAAATGCACCACCCCACTCAGCATCAAAGCGATAAATAGAAACGCGATCAGCTTTGATCAATTGACAAACTTCTTTAGTAGTTATTTGAAAAATAGTTCTAGTATCAAGAGAGTCACGGATTTTAGCAATAACTCCAAACACAGCCTTTTGTTGTTCGGCTATCCGTTGCATTTCAACTATGCGCTTTTTGACTTGTTGTTCTAAATTGCTATTAAAGGCTTGTACCTGTTGATAAAGTTCATATTGCTGAACTGCTGATGCAAAATGTTTACCAATTTCTCTGGACATTTCTATCTCTTCATTTTTCCATTTTTGAACTTGTGCTGTTTTCGTTTCGCGCCATAGCTCAAACGATTGACGAGGATGAAGTTGCTTTTGACCAGGCTCAAATCGACCTGCCCACAAGGTTTCTGTGTCAATTTCATTACGAAAAATACTTAAATAACCTACTAAATCCTGCCGATAGTTGAGTGGAATCATCAAAATGCTGCGAATTTTAGTTCCTTGAAAAGCAACTTGTACAGTTCGCATATTAGGAGTTTGATAAATGTCTGAAATTGGCCAGACGTCATATTCTCCAGATTGATAATGTTCTTGCCAGACAATAGACTGTTCTATCAGGGGATAGATAGTTTGTTTTGCCACCGCAGGTTGCTGCCCGCAAGTATAAACTCTGATACAATCGCTTCCAGGAGTTAAGCACTTTGCTAAGCTTTCAAAGCTACCATTTTGGAAGTTAAAAGCATTATGTCGAATACAAAGCCTGCCACCCGAACCACCAAAAGCTGCTACAGTTGCTTCTAAAGCTCGCTGTAGTGGAATTGTAGGTAATGCATGGAGTAAAGTAGCAATGCGATTAATGGTAGCTTCGGTGTCAGCTTTTTTATAGGCTTGGGTGAGCAGCTTACTTTGGGCGATCGCTACTGATAGTTGGTCTACTACCATTTGCACCACTTTAATCTCATTGTCTGAAATCTCATAGTTTTCAGAGTGATGAGACACCAAAAGACCCCAGAGTTCTTTTTGGCATAAAATGGGTACTACAAAAGAAGATTTGACTCCCATTGCCGTCAGGTATTCGAGGTGGCACGGATCGGCAGGGCGATAATAGATGTCTTGTGACAAAATTTCTCCTGTTTCCAAGTCACGCAGAGGGCTGTGACCAATCTGCTGTGCTTCAACATTTACGATTGAACGCACCTGTGAGTTGATATATAGTTTTTGCACATGAAGCGGAATATCATCAGCAGGGAAATTTAATCCCAGAAAGGATGGTAATCTACCATTATAAATTGATTCAGCAATGACACGACCACTACCATCATCTTCAAACTTGTAAATCACTACTCGGTCAGTTCCCAGTAGCGATCGCACATCTTTTGTTGTCTTTTTGAGAAGATCTTCCAAATCAAAAGTGTGACGAATACTGTTTGTAATGGCGCACAATAAACCTTCTTGTTCCAGGTTTAAGCGCAAGTCTGTCTTTGCAATCGGGATCATTGCTTGTAGTTCTATAAGTTTTTTCTTGAAATCAGGAGTGGGGATTGCTGAGTGGGAATCTCTGAGGATCTGAATGGGGATTAAAACCTCAACCAAATCTTAACCATATTTTCTTTCCCCAGTACCCAATCCTTGAGTACCCATTCCTCCCCAACTTTGGCGCAGCAAGCTAAAAAATCCTAAACGCCATTCGTTGAAAAAAAATAAAAAATTCCATATCTAAAAATATTATTAAATTTAGTTCTCCCCTATGTCTTCAGTAAAACTACGGCAGAGTACATTTTGAGCAAAGCCGAAAATCTAGCCCTGCGCGACTGGAAGCAGAAACGCTTGCTGCAGCTACAAAATATTGATGAGTTGCGTTACCTCTGGCTGGAGGGCATTGATAGTGGAACTGGGCAATATGATATAGCGGTTCTCACTTGTGTCAAATACACCCAACCTTTAGGGCGAACGCCGTTCGCCCCTACAAATGTATTGTACTCAATCGAGAATCGCTATAGTATTGATGACCTCAAGCAGGAAGCACGTAGGCGCTTAGGTCAGACTATTTACAACGAAGTTTGATGACCTGGCAAAATTTAATTAAGTTGAAAATCAAAGCTAGACGGAAAAGTAAAAGCAACCCTTTTTACTATTTTTTCTAGCTTATATTTTTAAATTCTTGAATCAAGTTTAATAGTTGTGCCTTTGCTTGTGGTTCATGTTTAAACTGTGCTGGTAATGTTGAGAGTATGGCTATTAAAATTTGGTACGCCTGTTGTTGTGTTATTTCTTGGTCTAAGGATTGAATATATTGAGCGAAGTTTACCACTTCACACATTACCTTTTCCAAAACAACGTTCATTTCCTTTTCAATGTATTCTGTTCCCTGTGCCGTAGTGACATACGCACTATCATCTTCATTTATTTGGATAAATGTGTTCGATTGTTCGCTCATTTTGCCAGTTCGCTCTTAAATTAAAAATCTCTCTTGATATTAGTAAATCATTTACGTTTTTTCGTGTGCGATCGCCTTTTCTACAATCATCAGCATCAGAGCAATCACTCTTCAAAAAAAGGTAACTTTGGGTAAGTCTTATGTAATGGTGATAACTCAGTAACACAAAAACAGCGCCTTCTATATGGGGATAGGGCGCGGTTTTTTGGAGGTGGGGATGGATACCCAAGTTTTTGACTGCTAGCTTAAATTTCCAGCTTGCTTAACAACTTTCTTTAACTCTTCAAAGGTGATACTACCGTTGGTATCACCGTACATACCTAACAACTCCTGGGGGTTACTGACGCCTGTTTCTGCTGAAATGACTGCACTTAAGCCAGGGCTTAAAAACAGCTCGTTTATAGAAACTTTGCCATCTTGATCTGTATCTAAGGTATTAAAAAGAGATTGAAGCTCAAGTTCTGTCGCCATAATTTTTTATTGCTCAAAGTTAACAAAATATAAGAGAAAAGGGCGTATTTACTCGGATCCTCAGCCAGTACCTCAAGGTGGGCGATCACTTTAGTGATGTTTTTCGTCGTTTTAGCGTTGTCACAGTTCGTTCATAATGACGTAAAATAAAGAACAGTTTAATATCTATTAAAGTACTTATAAAGTGAACGAGCATCTATAAATGGAATGATCACTTCCGGTTCACTGCCGGAAGGTAGGGAAGTTATGGCAGATGATAAGGAAAACGCAGAAAACCTTCTTTAGATTGTGTCTAAGCACCTGCACCCAAACCAGTAGCATTATATTGATTACGGATAGCTTTGAGAACTTGCAGCAACTCAATGGTAGATTCTGGACGAATCAGGCTGAGGTCTGGCAAGAGTTGATATAGCAACCGCCAGGTTGGTTAGGACGCTAAACTTAGGACATGCTCCATAGCTTCTCGCAGTGTTTCAAAACGTTCTAGTTGCTTGCGAATTCGGCTTTTTAGCCACGACCAGCATTTTTCAATCCGGTTCAAGTCTGGTGAATAAGGTGGTAAGTACCACACCTCACATCCGGCAGACCGAACCAGTTGCTCAATGCGTCCGCCTTTATGAAAAGTGGCATTGTCAATCACCAGTTTTTGCCCTGGTTTTATGGTGGGAATCAAGCACGTTTCTAACCAAATTTCAAATACGTCTCGATTGCAAGCTCCTTCAATTTTGAACGGTGCTAACAGCTGTTGCCCACAAAGTGCAGCAATCATGTTGACTCGACCTGTTCTGCGACCGGACTTCAGGTCATGAAAGCGCTCTCCTTGCGGACTGTAGCCATAGTCGTCTCGATAGTCCATACCTGACTCATCGGCATAAACAATCTCTTCATTCTTAAGGCTGGCTAGCTGTTCGACAAAGGCTTGGCGTAATTGTTCATTAATCTAATCTCTTAAACGGGATAGTAACCAACGTTACTTCACCAATATCGTTGCCAACAACACCCAGAACCAGACTCACATTCGGGCGCAAAAAGCACCATTGTAAAAACGGTTTTGACTAGACCTCTTGCAAAAGTCATGTCGTGATATGATGGGGGGGTTGTTAATCTCTTTCTACGAGAAATCTGCATCTTCTAGCCTGTATTCCTCCACTACCGGCGTTCTGTTTTCGTTATCACTCCCATTTTGGTTATAGTCATACCTCTAGTACTAGTGCTTAGTTTTAGTTAGGGTATGTCCAACTTTTTAAGGAGCTAGGTTAGCTGATTGTAGCATGTTATAAGTTTGCAGAAAAGCTGAAGAGCGAAAAACAAGAAATCGTTTATGTGCCAGGTGAGAAACTGTCCTCGCTCAGTATTAACACGATTTTTATTAAAACTATTATTAAGGTACTACGTAAATGTAGCGATAAAAACAAAGAACGCGCCTTAGTGTCGAAAGCTTACGATAGTGACAGAGTTTCCAGACTAGTTTAACTTTGTCTATATTTTAAACGAAGATAGTAAAAATAAAGCTATCTTCTCACTTCTCACAGAAGTTACCGTTTGATTTTGGCTGTTTTAGAAAACACCGAACTCCCTAGCAAATTAACAGTTAAAGGTGACATGATGAAAAGCATGAATTTACATTGCTTGAGATTGCCATTTTTGTTAAAAATACTTCTTATCTCTACGATTGCTACTTTAGTTGTTGCAATCTTTGAACTTTTATTACAGCAAGCTTTGTTTAATTGGCTTGCAATTTATGCAATATGGGACACGTTACATGAAGATTACTTGGGTTCTTATGTAATGCCTTTTGCTACGGCTTTGGGAGAGGGGGCATTAGCTGTTTATATAGGTAAACAACAACCATTAAGAACGATATTTCACACTTCAAGTTTATGGATATTAGTTCTATGTCTGCATTTAGGTATTTTTGTTAAATTTTTACTTGATGTACCTCCCTTAATTATTGAGAATTTCACTGCAATGACATCAATAGGTATCATAATGGGGGTATTCTTGGCAGGAGAAAGATACTGGATTAAACGTTGGTAATCAAGTTTGTACTAAAAAAAGGAGTTAAGTATGTATTTCCTACGCCAGCGTCTGACAGTTATTTTTCTTGCAGCGTTAATTATTGTAACGATATTTATACCACAAAAGTCCTTTTCTTCTCCCCCGTTTGATCCAGGAACCTCTTTTGCTTCTGCTTTGAATTCGATGTTTGCAAGAGGTATTGGTGGACTAGAATCAAATATTGCAAGCAGTCTTATACTCAATCCCTCAGACTTGTCTTATGAAGATGGAAAGCTTTTTGCCAATATAAAAGGTAAGAAATTTTCTATCACAGTTAATCCGAAGATACTGCACGAAGCAATTAATGTAGTACAACGAACCAAAAAACGAAGTTTTCAAGTATCCCAAGACGAGCTTGCTGGGTATAATGGCATTCTTTATACAGATAATGTTTTAAGGAATACAGAAATTAGGAAACTATTCTTACGAGCAGACAGTGAATTTGCTTTAATGGTATGGGGAAATGAAGAGTTACTAACGAAAACTCCTCAATCAAAGCGGCCGAACTATTTAGTTAGTCAGTTGATCCAAGATAATAAGTCCTCCTACAGTAGTTTGTTAAAGAATTGGGCACTTCCACCTCTGAGCTGGCCACAAATAAGTTTAACTTTCAACCCTAACTCTGATCAGGCAATTGGTCTAGTAGATTTGGAGTATAAGCCACAGGTAACATTTCTCTCGCCTTATGGTTACCCAGTTCAAGCAAAAGCAGAAGACCAAAAACTTGGTGAAATTCCTTATCAAGAGTTAATTCAAGATGTGAAAGCTCGGCCCGATGAATACCGAGAGGTATTACCTCTTGTAAATGAAGCAGCATCTATAACTGCAACAATGGGTGTTGTTGCCGCAGCTTGCCAAGAACCAGAATCTTGCAAACATTTGCAACATCAATCATGGATGTTTAGCATCCAGCCCAAACATCTCATAAATGCTTGGAAACAGCAAGAGAATAACAACTTCTCTAGACCAAGAGATTTTCTAGGGATAATGTCTAAAATTGAGAGCATGAAACTATTAAAATACCAGTGGTTAGAGCGTAGTCTTGAAACTTTTGAGTCAGAAAAAAAACCGTGGGATGCTTCCTATAATGCTGTACTACAAGGTATACAGAATAAAAGCGTTGCTGAAAAAATTGAACAGAGTAGACAATCTTTTATGCGCTCTAAAACACAATATAAAGGAAACATTACGAGATGGAAAGAGCAAGAAGAGGATAGATTGAAGGGGGAAATTGGACAATATGCCCTTTCTGTTGGAAATAAGGCACAGAAATTAGCAGCAGAACACTTCAAAGATTACCAAACAGTCCCCAAAGAATCTCCTATTCTACAAGCTTCTTTAGCTGTAGTTGATGCTTGGAATGGAGATTGGAACGCAGTGGAAGAAGACCTAAAAAACACAACTCAAGACTCTTCTCATCTTCTTGTATATGGCTCAGAGGTTACAAATTTAGGTCATGCGGTCGCTTCAATCATGAAGAACAATGACCACCAAGAAATAAAGACGAAGGGAAGATGGATTGAATTTCGTATGAATTATTTGCAGGATAAGGCACTGAGAGAATCCTATAATTTAGCTAGTAAATACCTAAAAAGCTGTGAACAAAATAAACTAAAGCAATCAGAAGAATGTAGTCTTAACAAGTTGCTTAATTGGGAAGCTTATACAATGCGTGCTGGGTTGTATGAAGAAGATGTAAAAGGAAAAGATATCCCTTGGTTGTACGGGCAATTTGCATATTATGTCGGGGTTAAGCTGCTAGAAAATAAGAAACCCGAAGAAGCAAAAGATCGTCTAAGATTTTTGTCCTCTTACGGGAAGATAGCTAACTCTTGGCACGGATGGAAGCTACGTAGATTGGAAAATGATTTGAGAGAAAAGTTAGGAGGAACACTATCTTAAGAGATGAAAAAATTTTTAATAGTTTGAAATCTTATTTGTGACAGATTAGGGTCATGATGGATTTGTCAATCCACCTATAAAATGAAAGTTATGTCAAAAATCCTGAAAACCTTGTTTTTCGGTTATTGATCGCAAAAGTTCTTGTGCTGAAAATTTATTTTTTTACTGAAATGTCGGTACAAAGCTTAGTTTTATACCTTGGTTTTTAGGAAATTATAAGCATAATTTCTAATTGACAAAACTGATGCTATTTTAATCTGTCACGAATTTCCTCGTTTGTACGACTTTAGTGTTGCTCAAGAAAAAGGTGAAGCTGACGACCCCGTTAAATACTTTGCTGCGAAAGGAAACCTTGACCTAGGTGTAGTTAAAAGTCTCCCAAAGCCTGTTGCCAAGCTAGATTTATCCCCTTTTCCTGCACACTCTTGACAAAGGTGCAATTTCCTTAACCTGTCAAGGATGGTCATGAACTGAGATTTTTACTCAACGCATGGTAAAATTTTCAAATGTTTATTTGTACTGTGATAGTTTTAGCGATAAGCATCAAATGGTAAGGATAACACGTATTATGATTGCCCAATAAAGGTTTCAAACTTATTTGCAGACGTAGTTACCATAACAGGTACGAAAGAGCCACTATTTATTACCTGCTATAACGTAAATATTCAAGACGTCTACAAGCATAAATTACCTGACAATGTTCTTCTCCTAAGCAGTTATTAAGTATTTCTAAAGCTTGTTCAAATAAGGGTATAGATCTATTGTATTCATATTGAGATGCGTAAAGCTCACCTAGATTCCATAGTCCATGAGCTACAACCGGATGTGTTTCTCCTAACAAACGCTGGTTTAGTGCCAATGCTTGAAAAAATAAACTTTCGGCCTCACTGTAGCGATACATTTTTGCATAAAGGCATCCAAGATTGTTTAAGCTTTCTGCAATATCAGGGTGCTCCATATTTAAAGTATGTCTTCTAATATCAAGAGCTCTTTGTAAGAGTTCTTCAGCTTTTGTTGTGTAACTAGAATATCGAAAAGAGTAGTGTGCTAGTCCTGCATATAATGTACCTAAATGGTTCAAGCTTTGAGCCACCATTAAGTCGGTTTCGCCCAATTGAGATATTCTAATTTCCAAAGCTTGTTGGAAAAGATTCTCAGCTTCTAAGTAACGTTCTTCTGTTTCTCTGTAATAACTTAAATTGTACGTTTCTTCCTCCTTAATATTATTTTGATGGCAGTAAAGCAACGCTAAATTATTCATTACTTTGGCTACATCAAGGTGATTATTTCCTAACAGAATTACACTTAAATTGAAAGCTCTTTGATAATACATTTTTGCATCATCATAACAACCTAAATCTTTATAGATATTAGCTAAACTATTTTGGCTAGAAGCAACCTCTAAACTATCTTCTCCAAATCGTTCTTTCGCACTAGATAGATAATCTTGATAACATAGCTTTGCTTCTTTATATAAGCCTTGAGCTTTATAGAACCTGCCTATAGCTACGAAAAGTAAACAAAAATCGTCATCATTTACAAGAGAACTATTTCTAAGTATTGTTTTATTTTTAACTATTTCGGCCACGTGAGGCATGGCAGGAGCGAGCGCTTGAATATCCTGCTGAGTAGGGGACTCAGAAACTTGTTGAGCAACCGCTACCATTGCCTGACAAAATAAATTCTGCAGATCATGCATCTGTTCCAAGTCTGCTAACTTTTGTTGAAAAAATTCTCGAATAAGTTGATGTAGATGATAAGTCTGATCTCCCTGGAGAAAATGCCACTCTTCTAAGTTTACCCTGGCATCTTCCAAATCTTCAGTATCTTGCTCCGTATTTACGCTCTCCACGAGTGACCAAGGAATAGGAGCTAAAGCAAATAAACCTAGTAAGCAACCTAGCTGCTTGGCTTCTTTAGTTAACTCATCCCAGCTCACTTCAAAGGCAGCTGCAACTCCTCGTTTTATATTGAGTGTACAAGTACGATCATTATTGTTTTGATCCAGGGATCTGTGTCTCAAACCTTTTTGGTCTAGCCGTTCCAACATTGTTATTAAAGACAACTTTTGTTTCTTAACGTATCGTCCAGCCAATTGCAGCGCTAAGGGTAAATAGCCTAATCTTTGACAGAGCTTTTTGGCACTCACCAGTTCTTCTAAAATTTTTTCTTTCCCGATCCACTGTTGTAACAAATCAAGTGCGTCTTCTTCTTGTAGTACATCAAGGGTCAAGTTGGGAAGTTCAGAGAACTGTAGCCTAGTTGTGATTAACACCTTAAATCGAGATGATTGGGGTGGCAAATACGGCTCAACCTCTCGAAAATCCTTGACATCATCAACTACGAGTAGTACGTCTCCTTCCTGCCAGCATCGCCAGCAGTAAGACACTTGAGCTCGTAAGTCCTGAAGATCTGGTGGTTGCAAGCCTAACTGTGTTATCGCAAACTCTACAATTTTAGACCCTACCTCAATCTCTCGCCCCTGCAACCAACAAATACCTCCAAGATAAGTGCCTTGATGCCAATGGTAATGAGCATACTGCAATGCTAATTCGGTTTTTCCAACACCTCCCATACCAGCTATCGCGCAGATAATAACTTGGTCTTTTATCTGGAGTTGTTGATGTAGGATTTTAAGTTCCTGATGCCGACCGACAAATTTTGCAATGCTAATACGAGGGAGATTTTGCGGGATACCAGTAGGCGTGTGCTTTTGTTCAGTGATGAAAGTATATAGAACGGCTTTAAGTTTATCTATGGTTTGGATATCGAAATGATAGTGAAACCCAATTTGTGCTATTCCACCCTCGACAACAGTTTGAAAGCCTTTAGCGTCATCTAGATTGATCTGATTCATGCGGCTTGCTGCACTAGCAAGCTGAGAACTCTCTGCCAAAACAGCTTTTAAAGCCGCCACAAGTTCTCTTAAATCTGCTTGCGGTTCATCTTTTAGCTTTTTGGCAACCTCAGTCAGTATCAAAAGTATTTGCTCATCAATGTCAGCCATTACAAATCACTCATTTTCAGGGGATAGACTCTTTACCGTGGAAGTTTATCTCACCAACGTAAGCAGTTCCACCCTCAACCTTGGTTTGCCAGCCCCTCGCGTTGTCATGGTTGTACTGTGTCATGTGACTATTGTCCTGAAGCTTACCCGCGTTTATTTCTTGAGCAAGAGCTTGTAGTTCAGCAGCAAACTGTTTATCTTCAAGCATTGCATATTGTAAATAGCCTGCCACCTTTTCTAATTCTGCTTTGTTGCCACCTTGAACAGCGGTTAAGGCTTTTTCAGCGTTTGGGTTCCTCCGCAACTTTTCCCAAATCTTCTTCCTTAGCACGTCCATTTTTAGGAGTGCTGCTTCGGTGAATTTCTCAATTGTTTTCTCAAAAGCTTTTGTGAAAGCAAGAGTTGTGATCGCACCAGCAGTAAGTGGTTCCATCTATTACCTCGTCAAAGGGCATCCTAACTTAACTCAGCACTACATATTTATCTATTGTAATTCCGGAATTAAAGTAAAAAATTTAATATCCCAAGTTGCCCTCTATCATGGTAAACCAAGGTTCATGAGAGTGCTTCCTTTGTTCCAGCTACAAGATATTATCTTTACTACAAAGGCGTTTCGGCGTAGCGACCCAACTGACATTCTTCGACTAATACCGTACTGTTTCCATTAACCAAACATCTGATGTGGGGTCAACTTGCCACAGGGTAATGGCAGAGTAATCTTGGCGTACCTAATGTGGGCAAAGGAATTGAAACGGATGGTGATCGCTCCCAGAGGACGCTGCTAGAATACTTGAAACGTGGTGAATCTTGATCTGTGATCGCTATGTTTGAAAGTAAAAATATCACAGCTACTTAGTAAATGTATCGATAAGTGCAGCAATTCTCATTCTGAAACGAGTTTGCGCTATTTCAGTGATCGCCTGATTTGTGAAGAATTATCAACACCTCTTACTCCAAGGATTTTAATGTCATGAAATCTTAAAATGAGAACTGCTGACCAATGAATCATCTCAGAACATCGAAATAGTATGTTGTACTGAGCGTTTTGGTGAGCCTGAGTTTACAACACCATATGACATTAACCTAATCGGTGAGTACAACATTGCAGGTGAAATGTGGAATGTCACATCACTGTTAGAGAAATTAGGTATCCGAGTTTTGTCGAAAATTACAGGTGATGCTCGCTATAAAGAAATTTCCTACGCTCACCGTGCTAAACTCAATGTTATGATTTGCTCCAAAGCGCTGCTCAATATGGCAAGAAAAATGGAGGAGCGCTATGGTATTCCTTATATAGAAGAATCTTTCTACGGTATTGAAGATATTAACCGTTGTTTACGCAATATAGCTGCTAAATTGGGTGATCCTGATTTACAAGCCCGTACAGAAAAGCTTATTGCTGAAGAAAACGCCGCTTTAGATATAGCATTAGCTCCTTATCGCGACCGACTGAAAGGCAAGCGAGTTGTCCTTTATACTGGAGGCGTTAAGAGTTGGTCTATTATTTCTGCTGCTAAGGATTTAGGAATAGAAGTTGTTGCAACTAGCGCCAGAAAAAGTACTGAAGAAGACAAAGCCCGTATTAAAAGGTTGCTAGGTAAAGACGGTATTATTCTCGAACAAGAAAGTCCTAAAGAAATTCTGCGCATAGTTAAAGAAACTCAAGCTGATATGTTAATTGCTGGTGGTCGTAATCAATACACCGCTCTCAAGGCTCGGATTCCTTTTCTCGACATTAACCAAGAGCGACACCATCCCTATGCAGGGTATGCAGGAATGCTAGAAATGGCAAGAGAACTGTATGAAGCTCTTTATAGTCCTGTATGGGAACAGGTACGCAAACCTGCTCCTTGGGAAAAAGCAGATAAGGAAAATACTCTCCCTGCTCTCACAATGGAGGTAAGCTGATGGCGATCGTGACAACTTCCTCAAAACCAGTCGCAATTAATCCTCTCAAGCAAAGCCAACCTCTAGGTGCAGCCTTAGCGTTTTTAGGACTGAAAGGGATAATTCCTCTAATGCACGGTTCTCAAGGTTGTACTGCTTTTGCCAAAGTGGTATTGGTTCGACATTTCCGCGAAGCAATTCCCCTTTCCACAACAGCAATGACGGAAGTCTCAACTATTTTGGGTGGTGAGGAGAATGTTGAACAAGCAATTCTTACATTGGTGCAGAAGTCTAAGCCAGAAATTATTGGTTTATGTACGACTGGACTTGTGGAAACGCGAGGGGATGACATGGAGCGTTTTCTCAAGGATATTCGCCAACGTCATCCAGAACTGGACGAGTTACCGATTATATTAGTCTCGTCGCCAGATTTCAAGGGTTCATTGCAGGATGGCTTTGCTAATGCTGTCGAGAGTATTGTTAAGGAACTTCCTCAAAAAAGCGACAAGCAAAATCCGTGTCCTAACCAAGTCACTATTTTGGCGAGTTCTGCTTTTACTCCAGGTGATGTACAGGAAATTAAAGAGATTGTCACTGCTTTTGGATTAAAGCCTATTGTTGTACCAGATCTTTCCGCCACATTAGATGGTCACTTAGAAGATTCTTATAGTCCAATAACAGCTAGTGGTACCACGCTGAAAGATCTGCGAGAGATTGGAAATTCTGCGTTTACCATAGCAATTGGCGAAAGTATGCGCGGTGCAGCACAGATTTTAGAACAGCAGTTGAGCATACCTTATGAGGTGTTTAGTGAACTAACAGGGTTAGAAAGCGTAGATAAATTCCTGCAAGCATTAGCTGATATTAGCGGTACAGAAGTTCCAGAAAAATACCGCCGTCAGCGTCGTCAGTTACAAGATGCTATGCTCGACACTCACTTTTACTTTGGTTGTAAGCGAGTTTCCTTAGCACTGGAACCAGACTTACTGTGGTCTACAGTTCATTTTCTGCAATCAATGGGAACTCAAATACATGCAGCAGTGACGACTACGCGATCGCCTGTGTTGGAAAAACTCCCTGTCAGGAATGTGACTATCGGCGATTTGGATGACTTTGAGCAGCTTGCGATTGGATCTGATTTGTTAATTGCTAACTCTCATGGTGTTGCGATCGCCAAAAGATTAGGGATTCCTCTTTATCGTCAAGGTATCCCCATTTTTGACCGTGTAGGTAATGGTCAGTTCACCAAAGTTGGATATCGGGGTACTATGCAGCTTTTATTTGATATTGGCAATTTGTTTTTAGAGGAGGAAGAATCAAAAGTCCATCATAACAGAGATTTGGAAATAAAAAGTAAAGAGTTGTTGTAGATATTTGCTGCGTAAAGCATAAATCGTCACCTATAGACTGGAACCAAGGAACTTTAGAATGAAAATAGCTTTCACAACAAGCGACCGAGTTCATATTAATACTCACTTCGGATCAACAAAAGAGATTGACGTTTATGAAATCTCAGATTCTGGATATGAATTTATAGAAACTCTCAAATTTGAGGGTGAGCTTAAACAAGATGGTAATGAAGATAAAATCACCCCAAAACTAGAAGCATTAGCTGACTGTACGATTGTTTATGTTGTGGCAATTGGAGGTAGTGCAGCTGCTCGATTAATCAAGAAGGGAGTTACACCAATCAAAGCGCGATCTGAAGAAGAAGAGATCACCGGTATTTTAAATAAATTAGTACAAACCCTCAAAGGAAATCCTCCACCTTGGTTACGTAAAGCTCTACAGCAGAAAACCCAAACCTTTGAAGACGAACTTGAAGAAGAAGCAACGGTATGACAGTATGAGTACAACTAATAATGTTAATGACACAGCCTTAAGCGAAGTATTAACCTCTCCTTTTATCAAGACATTAGTCCAACAGATTCGAGGTCAAGATAATTATGGAGTATATCGTAATTGGTCTGATGAATTAATTATTAAACCCTTTGTTGTTACTAAACAAAAGAAACGCGAAATTTCTGTCGAGGGTGAGGTTGAGCCGGGAACTCAAGCACGAATCATGGCATTTTTTAGAGCTGTAGCCGCTAGGATTGAACAAGAAACAGGTTTACTCTCTAAGGTCGTAATTGATTTGAACCATGAAGGTTTTGGCTGGGTACTAGTTTTTTCTGGTCGTCTTTTGCTAGTTGTTAAAACTTTACGGGATGCTCACCGCTTTGGTTTTGAGTCTTTTGAGAAATTAGCAGAAGAGGGTGAACAATTCGTACAAAAAGGTATTGATTTAGCACAACGTTTTCCTGAAGTAGGAAAACTGTGAAAAGGAGTCAGAATTCAGTAGGGTGTGTTAGGACGAAGTCTGTAACGCACCACTCCAATGTTTCGGTGCGTTATGCTGCGCTAACACACCCTACTAAAGCGGTGAATTTTTGGGGAGATGTGTATGGTGCAAGCTGGAGAAACACAAAATATTGAAGAGCTAAAAACTCAGATAAAACGCCTCAATAGTAAAGCAGGTCAAATGAAAATGGATCTGCATGATTTAGCAGAAGGTTTACCAACAGATTATCAAACACTGATGGACGTTGCTGCACAAACTTACGAGATTTATCGTTTGTTAGATGAACTTAAACAACAGTTAAAAAAACTGGAGCAGGGGAAATGAGCGCAGAGCTAGATAAATTTAAGCAAATTGTAGATGCAGAGGAGTATTTTGAGTTTTTTCAAATTCCATATGACCAAAAATTTGTCAATGTAAACCGTTTGCATATCTTGAAAAAGTTCTCTCAATTCATCAAAGAAATTGATGATAATTATACTGAAATTAGCGCTTCAGAGAAGTTAAATAAATATCGTGAGGCTCTGCAAAAAGCTTATCAAGTATTTCTCGAATCCACGCCGCAACAAGAGAAGTTGTTCAAAGTGTTTAACGAGAAGCCTAAAAATGTAATTACGCTGACAGAAATCAGTTCTGATTAGGAGGTAAAAATTGGTAAACCTAACGCCTACCGAATTAGAACGTTATCGTCGCCAAATGATGCTCCCTAACTTTGGCGAGTTAGCACAACAACGCCTTAAATCAGCAACAGTGCTGGTGACAGGTGTGGGAGGATTAGGGGGTACAGCAGCACTTTACCTTGCGGTTGCAGGAGTTGGGCGGCTGATCCTAGTTCGAGGTGGTGACCTGCGCCTTGATGATATGAATCGTCAGATTCTTATGACGGATGATTGGGTAGGTAAGCCTAGGGTATTGAAAGCAAAACAAACTATCAGCGCTATTAATCCTGATGTTCAAGTGGAAGCAGTTCATGATTACATAACTCCTGAAAATGTAGACTCCTTGGTACAATCAGCTGATATGGCTCTTGATTGTGCTCACAACTTCACAGAGCGAGATGTGTTGAATGCTGCTTGTGTTCGCTGGCGTAAGCCAATGGTGGAAGCTGCAATGGATGGAATGGATGCTTACTTGACTACGATTATTCCTGGTGTAACCCCCTGTTTATCTTGTCTATTTCCTGAAAAGCCAGATTGGGATCGTCGCGGTTTTTCTGTTTTAGGTGCTGTTTCTGGTACGCTAGCATGTCTAACGGCACTAGAGGCTATCAAGTTAATCACTGGATTTAGCCAGCCTCTACTGTCTCAATTGCTGACAATGAACCTTACTCGGATGGAATTTGCTAAGCGGCGCTCTCACCGCGATCGCTCTTGTCCGGTATGTGGGAACACTGCACCTTGGAGATACTTGCAATCCACATCTCTAGAAACCACTGGTAATTTTACCAAATAGTTGTGTTCCTGAGCGCTACAAACCCTACACCCTGAATTACAACACTCAATAGCTAACTGGTTGATTGTTTTTACTCTACTAAAACAATCAACAACTAACAATTAACGGAGGTTCGATGACTGTTACATTGACGGAAAAAGCAGAATTTCGCTTACGAGCATTTTTACGTGGTTCTGCGCCTGAAACCGACACACCAACCAAAGGTATCCGCCTCTCAGTCAAAGATGGTGGTTGCAGTGGCTATGAGTATGGAATGGATGTTACAAGTTCCCCCAAACCAGATGATTTGGTGATTCAACAAGGCAAAGTGCTGGTTTACGTCGATGCTAAAAGCGCCCCATTGTTAGACGGAGTTGTTATCGATTTCGTTGAAGGTGTGCTCGAAAGCGGCTTTAAATTTATCAACCCCAACGCAACTGAAAACTGCGGTTGTGGAAAGTCATTTAAAGCAGGTGACTGTACCCCCACAGGTGTACCTTGCAGCTAATACCATTTTGGATTTTGACGTTGCACAAATCCAGCCAACAAACATAATTGTAAATGTCTGAGGAGAATCACAAAATGGCTACATACAAAGTTAGATTAATCAACAAAAAAGAAAATCTCGACACTACGATTGAGGTAGATGAAGACACTAACATTGTTGATGCAGCAGAAGAGAACGACATTGAGTTGCCATTCTCTTGTAAATCAGGTGCTTGCTCTAGTTGTGTTGGTAAGGTAGTTGAAGGTGAAATAGATCAATCTGACCAATCATTTTTGGATGACGAGCAAATTGAGAAAGGATTTGCTTTACTTTGTGTAACTTATCCCCGCTCTGACTGCACGATTCGCACTCATCAAGAACCATATTTAGTTTAATATAATCTAGGGACGTTACATACATGTAACGTCTCAACAGTTTTCTTCAAGAGCGAGTGCAATTTAAGAGGAACGCCAATTCTCGATTGGCAAATTTGGTACTCTTTGAAATTCCCTCAAGTTAGATGTTACCAAAATGTGATTGTGGGTTAGTGCTGTTGCTGCAATCAGTAAATCATAAGCACCGATAGGAGTACCTCCCGCTTTTAGGATACTCCTAATTTTAGCGGCAAGTTCTGCTTCTGACGTACCAAAAGGTAAGATTGTCATTGAACTTAAGAATGTTTCAATCACCAGTTGAATTTTTAAGGCACGTTGCGGATTGATTGCTAATCCATATTTCACCTCCATAATTGTTAGCGATGAAATAAAAATCTCAACAGGAGAAGTAGATTTTAAACGCTTGAGGGTGTTTTCTTCTCCTTTAACAAAATCACTAATCACGCAAGTATCGAGTAAATAACCCATCATTAAAACTCGACTTCTTTCGGTGGGAGGAGTTCATCCCGGTAAGATTCAAAAATTATACTTTCTGCTATACCTTGATGTTGCATAATAATTTCCGACCAAGTGGCTGGTTTGGTTTCTAAGAAAGTTACAAAAACTCGGCTTTCAATAATGTCAATTGGTGTTTCGGCAAGTTCAATTTTGCCGTTTTTATAAATTCCTTCAATTGTTCTTAGCATTTTTGTTCTCTGGCGGATGTAACGCGCTTTTAAGAGGTACAAAAACTATTATGGCAGACTCAGCTGATAATGATACCCAAACCGATCTCAAATTCCTTGAGATTTTTGCGAATACTTATTCTTATTTTTTACATTCACCTACTTCTCGCGCCTAACTACAGAATTGCACAAGTTCATGACGAAATAAAAATTAAGTCTTTTGTTCGTAGCAACGCACCACCACAAATTTAAGCTGCGTTACCGCTTTGCTTTGTCTATTAGAAAAAGTAGTAGACCGTCACACCCTAGGTCAAAGTAGATAGTTACGTGCTTTGTAACGATTGTATAGAAGCTGAGCCCAAGTCCAACATAGCAAGTACAATACTATGCTACCTCACTTAAACTCAGCTCATTAATCAATGCTTACCGAACCGATAAAATCTGTTGTAACACGAACGCCTGAACGCTTAGTTGAAATAGGTTGGTTTGACGACCTCTGCGGAGGAGATACACAATATCTAGGTGTATTGGATCACTCTCGCCGCAGCAACTACGATCACTGTCGCAATATTATGCTAACTGCTGAGCAAAAGGGGTTTGGTAATATATTGCTACCAACCTCATACCTTGTGGGACAAGAAGTCATTCCCTTTGCCGCAGCTATGGCACCACAAACCACAAGCATCAACATGCTAACCGCTGTGCGAACAGGCGAAATCTTTCCGATCATGCTAGCACGTCATATTGCTACACTCGACCATATTCTCAAAGGGCGGTTAACTATTAACATTATTAATTCCGCTTTACCGGGTATGGACGAAAGCCCTGAATTACGCTACAAACGATGCTCGGAAACAATAGAAATCCTCAAACAAGCCTGGATGCACGAAAGCATCGATTTTGAAGGCGAAATTTATCAAGTAAAACTTACTAGCACTGATCCAGTCAAGCCATACCAGCAAAATGGTGGACCATTGCTATACTTTGGTGGGATTTCTTCTGGTTCAAAACAAGTGTGTGCTAAATACTGTGATGTGTTCTTAATGTGGCCAGAACCGGAAGAAAGTATCTACGCAACCATGCAGGATATGAGCGATCGCGCAGCCGAATATAACCGCCAGATTGATTTTGGTTTACGTGTTCATGTGATTGTTCGGGAAACTGAAGACGAAGCCCGTACTTATGCTCAGAAAATTATGTCCAAATTTGATCCAGAACGCTTCAACCTCAAACAGCGCACACAAGATCACCAATCTCTGGGTGTCTTGCGGCAAGATGAGTTCCGAGCCAAATCCACGGATGATTATTTGGAGCCATTTCTGTGGGGTGGTATTGGTCGAGCGCGCTCAGGTTGTGGAGCAGCATTAGTAGGTACACCAGACCAAATTTTGTGGAAGATGAATCGTTACATGGACATGGGCATTCGGGCATTTATCTTATCAGGTTATCCTCTGATTGAAGAGTGTGAGTTATTTGGTAAGTACGTTTTACCACATCTGCCAACGGTTAAATTATCAGTGCTACAGGGACGTACACCCCAAGATTTGCCAACTACGCCGCTAACGACAGCAGTGCTGCGCTAGGACGTTGTCGCGCGCTTTTTTCTAAAATATTAGCTAGTTGATGTAGATTGATTTCACGCAGCGATACACATAAGCGATCAAGCTCTCGTGGAGATTTCCATGATTTGGGAACTTCGATGCCTTCCATTTGAGCAGCAGTGATTTGCTTTTGTTGATATTCAGCAGTAAAATGACTCCAGTCATTAACGGGGTAAGCGGTTTCCATAATGTCTTGTGGGTCTAGCTTAGACGCACGACAGTAGAGGATAAAAAGAGCTATTACACAAGTGTTTGTCGTTCCATCACAGACTTGCCCTAACTGAAAAGGTCTAGGTGATGGTGTTTTTTGGAGCAGCTGTCCTGCCAAAAACATCTTTTGAAGAATACCGTATTCGGTTTTCCATGTTTCGATCCGCATTGAGGCGTTGTTAGCGTATTCGTTAAATTCTTCAAGACTAAGTAATTTATACTCCATAAAAACTCCTCTTATAAATCTCAGATTTTTTATCCCAATTGCTCCAGAAGTTGAAGAGGTATAATTTCATGAATCTCTTTCAGTTCTGGGATATTTCCTTCACTGAGATTAATGTAGGCTATTTCTTAAAAAATTACAGTCCATAAAAGGTCAGACAAAGACACCTTTTTTTATAAAAAATAGTTTGTTGGGTCGTATTTAGTCAGTCAGAAAAAGTAAGATTATTTTGTCCTCATTCATGACTTGCCGAAAAAGTGTGCTGGGTGTGGTGTGTAGGGTGTGGGGTGTAGGACATTCATTTCATGGAACCCGTTCGTAGGGTAGTTCTATTCCGGTTCAATTCGGATTTCCCCTACACCCTACCCCCTACACCCTGTGACTATGGAGCTATAGCCTGTGGGCTTGGGTTCAATCAACCGCGACCATTACATCTGTTGCTTTAACAACAGCGTAAGCTTGTTTCCCTTCTTTCAGTCCTAGCTTTTCAGCAGATGATTTTGTGATAATTGCAACGACTTCTACTCCAGGCGCTATTTCTAACACTACCTCTGTATTAACTGCTCCTTCTACAATATGTTTTACCGTACCCTTCAAGGAATTACGAGCGCTAACTTCCATTTTCTATTTACCCTGTTTTATTTGATGAACAGTACATGTGTTAATAAAATGACCTGTTCATCCTAGCTCAACTGTAGTCTTTTGTTGACTTTTTAATATTTTTTTATACTTTTTTCTAAATAGTATTTCTATCACGTAAAAACTATATAGCAGCGGCATTTTAATATATGATTACTATACTCCTTAATGCAAATATTTATTACACACAGTTAGAAGTAAAAACTTACTTATTTTATGCCCGAGTCAGAAAATCCAGTTTTCAAGCGTGACTTTTGTGCTTACTATGATGCTGTTACTGGTCGCCCACCACGCGACACCCTACTTGCTGCTTTAGCTAGTGTTGATTCTGAACCTTCTACTAACGAAATACGCTTTGCGGTAGATCTTGGGTGTGGAGAAGGACGAGATACCGTAGAATTGTTGCATCGGGGTTGGCGGGTTTTAGCTATTGATAGTAACCCAGAGGCGATTCATCGCTTGCTCAGTCGTCCAGATATTAACCTGCAGCTTTTAGACACTCAAATTATTCGCTTTGAGGAAGTTATATTACCAGAATCAGTAAATTTAATAAATTCTAGCTTCGCTTTACCATTTTGTCCACCGGAGCATTTCCCAAGTTTATGGGAAAAGGTTGTTATATCTCTTCGTGTTGGTGGTCGTTTTTGTGGTCAATTATTTGGCGATCGCGACTCTTGGGCAATTCAAACTTCTATGAATCACCATAGTCGCACACAAATTGAAATGTTACTTCAACCTTTTGAAATTGAAATGTTGAATGAAGAAGAGCATCCCGGAAAAACAGCACTAGGCGACGAGAAATACTGGCATATTTTTCACATTGTTGCTCGAAAAAAACCCTACACTTTAGTGTAGGGTATAGTGGTATCTCTACTACCTTATTGAAGTTGCGCTACGTTTTTCTGAGCCATCTGTAGGTGTTCAGCCACAATTGGCGAGATCTTGTTTGCAAAGGCTTGTAAATCTGGATCTTGTCCTTGTTTAATATATTTTTGGTACTCAGCTTCAGTCTTAGTATGAGCTTGGATCTGTCCTTGCATGTATGCTCTATTGAACTGACTACCAGAAGTATTCTTCAAACCAGTCACTAAAGCTTGGTTATCTGCACCAACGCCTTTCGGTAAAGTGAATCCTTTCCGCTCTGCTATTTGCTTTAACTGGTTCGACGAATTTGTATGATCGCGAATCATTTCCTGAGCAAAGTTCCTCACAGTCTTATCTTGAGACTTTTGAAGCGCGAGTTTACTTATCTGAATCTCGGTATTGTCACTTTGTGCTGCTTTTGTCATGAATTCTTTGTCTAAAGCACTCAGTGAAGAAGAACCAGAATTGGTAGTGTTAGGAGCGGAGGTAGTACCAGAAGAGGGTTCACTCATTGTTCCTGGTGTATTCTGAGCAAGAATAGACTGTGTCGAACTGTCAGAGAAACTCGATCTGAAGTCTGCTTGCGCCAGTTTGGGAAAACCAATTAAAGCGCTGATACTAGCAACTCCCAGAAAGCTACCAGCAAGTTTTTTGATCAACCTTTTTTGATAGAGCATATTTCTTAATCCCTAACTTGATTTCAGTCTTTGTAAAGATGGAGATGGTTTGAATTGCCGTGGACTCATATAGGTGAATGTGCTTGTTGGAGTGAGCATACACAAGGGCTGAAGGAGATTTGGCGTAAGGAACGTTTTAAAAATCGAGCAGGTTGTATGGACGCTTTTGTTATTAGTACGTGATAGCGTCAATTCTTCGACGGCATCAACATTTGATCGGGCGATCTTACTAGTTACTTCTACCAATTCTCAATAATCAGACTGTGCGCTTCTAGTCTGTCATCGTCTGTAGACAATTTTCTTTGAAATTGTATCAATTAAGGCAGAACTGACCTTTGAACTCCCTTATACAAAGATAAGCGTCACAGTTTGCTCAAACTTCTACCCTAGGAATAACCTCTGTTACACCTCGAGAGAGACTTTGTTTTGAACTAGAGGCTAATCCTGTAGTAGGTGCTGTGCAGCTAAATAATATTTTTGCGGAGAAAAATTGCTAATGGAATCTATTAGCAAGAAACTGCAAATAATTGTCAATTAATAATATTTTGTGCAGGATAATTTTCTTCCCTAAAAGTATAATTGAAGTCATTTTTTTATTAAGTTATGTTTATTATGGGTTTATCTGGAAATCTAGAGATTAAAGTGTGAGGTATTGTTTTTCAGAGAGTGGATATCATGTTGGTGCAATTGTCTCTTCAGTTTATGTTCAGCAAGACAAATACAGCTAATTTTTGAGTTTGATAAACTTGCTTTGAATGCAGATTCGGGATTTGCCAACAGGGAGTTTGTCTATAATAATGCAATTTGTGCAGAGTTTTAGACAAAGCAATTCATAGATTTAAGGCTGAAAAGTACTTTGCTTGTTATGATGAAACACCGGATTTTTTTTGGAAATAACGAAAAATCCACTTTCATAATTAAGTGAGTCGCCGCGTTAAAACAAATGTATGTTCAGTTTTACAGATACCTTATAACGATTCATATATAAGGTTTTTAGAACTTACATTTCATGACATAGGGTCGTTTTTGGAACGCTAGTTTACTTATGGCAATTAAAATTTCCTAGGAGAAATAAAGAGAAAATGAGAAGCTATTTTGTACGTGATAACGATGATGTGCGTCCACTCCAACCTACATCAGCAGATATTGTTCTGCGTCAGAGATTAGAGTCTTCTATTAGTAAATTGTTTTATGAGCGTAGCGATCGCCGCATTCAAAATTTGTTGTCAAGCTGTAGATGGTATGTAAGAACTCATGCGACTGCTTTAACATTGGTCATAGAATGTCCAGATCAAGCGACTAATTGGCGTGTCTTACAACAAATCGTGCCAATGGCGTCGTTGCTCAACTCAATCATCACTAGTGCCAAAATTCGGGTTTGCCCTCCCAACAATCAGGGATTCCCATTTGAAATGAGAGTAGATGAATTATCAGTGTATCAAGAGCGAGCGTAGATCAGTGAACAGTAAACAGTTATCAGTTATCAAGGCGTTTGGTGCGGTAATGACTGATAACTGAACCATCTATTGGTTGAACCAAATATTAATTCTTTGGTCAAAACCCCCAGTGGCTAGTATTTGTCCATTAGGACTAAAGGCTACAGTTCTCACCCAATCAGAATGTCCGTAAAGCGATTTGACTAACTCGCCTGTAGTCAGATTCCATAGTTTAACACCATCTTTACCACCACTAGCAAGGGTCAAACCATTGGGGTTAACAGCTATAGAGTTTACCCAATTATTGTGTCCCACCAAAGTGCGAACTAATTCCCCAGTATAGACATTCCACAGTTTAATAGTATGATCGTGGCTAGCACTCACTAATGTTTGCCCATCTGGAGTAAAAGCTATGCTGGTTACAGTAGTAGAATGTGCTGGAATTGTGGTGATTAATTTTCCTGCTTTTAAATCCCATAGCTTAACAACGCCGCTATCGTCACCACTTGCCAGAGTCTGACCATCAGGACTAATAGCTACTGTATTAATGAAGTTATCGTAACGTACTAGATTAGCAAGTGGCCGCTGTTGTATCAAATCCCAAAGACGAATTCCGTCTAAAGCACCACTAACAAGCACTTTGCTATCTGGAGTTATAGCTATTGATAGTACATTGCTTGTATGTGCTACAAACGAGCGGGTAAATCTATTGGTTCTGAGATTCCAAAGATTTATTGTATCGTCGTCACTACAGCTAACTAAGGTTTGACCATCTGGCGAAATTGCCAAAGATTCTACGGCTGTTTTTTGCGCTCTATTAATAATCCCAGATCTCTTGCCAGTTGCCATATTCCACAGGCGAATGACACCATCATTCTCTGAGCCGCCACTAACAAGTACTCTGCTATCTGGACTAAAGGCTAAGGATTTAATAGTGCCTATATGATCTTGCAAGATGTAAACCAGTTGTGGGTTGAAAAAACCCTTGATAGGAGATGGAGCGATTGGTATTGTAAATTTCTTGGTATCGGCAGGATTGGCAGAAGGTGTTTGTAGCACGGTCGCGATCGCAACTGCTCCTGTTAAGCTCAAGAGCATCAACAGATTTTTTGCAATAGAGATTTTCGAGTTATGTAATTTCTTTGGAAATTTCGTCATACATTTTTAGATTTACGCTGTCGAACCATTGCTGGTTAACGACATTTAGTATTTCACGCGAACTGTCTCCGTGCCAAACACTTAAATTTAACAACTTCTAATTTTCAGTCCATTCATTATGAGAGTGGTTTTTTCTTAGAAACCGAGAGCATTGGTAAATTAGGACTTGACGAGCGAGGGGGTAAGTAATGTTGCACTACAGGCTCGTCTGGGATAATAGGACGATGCTGTTGTATACGCCACCACCGATAAACAAGTGTTACCCCTGCTGTTCCCAAACCAAAAGCAAACAATGACCAGCTGTCATCCAGTCCACCTATCAGTGCATCTACAAAGCCCATTGTAATCAACAGACTGATCACTGGCTCTTTTCGGTAAAATGATTTCAAAAAACGAGGCAGTACAAAATTCATAGCTTGGGTATTTTATTTCACCTACTTTTTGTCGCATTTTATACCACTTGCGAACAAAGTGGATTTTCAGTTTTCTCTAATATAGATTGAGAGTACTTGACTCGCAATCGGTGCTTTTAATTCTATTATAAATTTATTCGCTTCTATTGTTAAAGCTTAGCGAAGCAGAGCTTTACCACGCTGATAGAGTTCACGAGCATAGTCTGTCCAAGTTCCTTGTCCCCAATAGCGGAAGCAACTTGTTTGCAGCAATAGATTATATAGTAGGGCTTGTTGGTATTCAGGCTGCTTAGTCACAGAAGGATCTTGTTGTATGAGTGGATCGTACTTTGCGTGGAACAACACACTAAGTTGATTCATTGGTTCTAGGACATCTTCGTAACCTTGAACCCAACTTAAATGATTTGTCCAAGAAGCACCATCCATGTGGAATTGATGGTCAGTTTGTTTTAAGGACGCGATCGCATCTTCCACTTTCGCTGGTGTTGCGTTTTCTGGATCGACTCGCTGCCAAATTTTGTGTTGCTGCACAGCTTGACAAGCTGGATAATCTTCAGGATTAACACCAAGAGCTTCAATCAATTCTAGATATTCAGTACCATTAAGTCCGACTACACCAGATTTCCCCCCACCTTCGTTACGGATTTCATGCCAAACTCTAAATAAATCGCGGGGATATTCATTCATCATCACACCACCATTTTCCCCATCAGCGATTTGAGTCACCAGTGAAGGAATTAAATTCTCTCCAACTTGCTGCTTACCGCGTCCTTTTGCCTCAAAATAAGGCTGCATCTGGGCTACTAATTTTGTATCTGAGCCTTGGGTTTTAATTAATGCTGTGATGCTCATCGTTTCGCCTTGAGAATTGCGAGCAACCAAACGATTCGGGATATATTTATCCTCATGACGTAATCCTGAACCGTCGAGACGTTCTACCGAATGCTCCTGCACCATTAGCCAGCGATACCCGCATTCTTTCAACGCTTTAATATACTCAAACAGAGTATCTGGGTGATTAGGCAAGTGCATTTCTGGAGGAGAAAATCCCTTGACTCGCTTTAACGCGTCGTAGCCAAAAATAGCAGCAAAGTGATGCTGCCATGCTTGAATATGTAATTTAATATCGGGAATGGGCGTAGAAGGAACAACTGCATGACTCCACATTGTTCCTAGCCATTCAACATAAGGCTGATATTGGGGTTCACAAGTGATACGCTTGAGATTGTTGAGGATGTCGTCACGTCCCATTTGCTGCAATCCCCACAACAAATTACCTGAATAATCAAGCATAATTCGAGGATTACAACCCTCACTCACAAGTTGAGGGATAAAATCTCCCATACGGCGATAGCACCAAGCAAACGGTTCAGCGTTGTGATTATCCCCTTGATGAGGATGTTCAAACATATACTGAAGATTGCTAATGAGTGCTTTATTGGCACCTGCAGGAATAGTGGGTTGATGCATATGAAGCGCGCAAGCAAATCCTGCTTTGATGTCTTCTAGGTGTAGATTAGTATTTGGTAGAAAAATAGACTCATGGAGGTTCACGACGGAACGAATTTCTGCCTCCCAGCCGCAAATGTTCGGTAATCCTAACCTTATTTGTTCTAAAACAGGTAAGTTGGATGATGAGGCTTGTGCAGTCATGGGGTTTCCTTTGAGCGTGCTTTCAATATGCCCAATTCGAATAATACCGCAAGTTAGGATACACCTTTAATAAAAAGGAGTCAGGAGTCAGAATTCAGAAGTCAGAATGCACCACCCATAAAGGGATGGTGTTTTAAGAAAAGTTTCAACCTCTATCTCATCCACAAGGAACGAGGTTTTAAGCAACAACTTCATTCTGAACGCCAGGTGCTTTATGCCGGGAAACCCGTCCATCGCACTGGCTCCTCCTGGCTCCTGACTCCTGTATTCTTCATTTATAAACACTCATCGGTCTGTAACACCGTTTTACTCAAGTCATCATGGAAACACTAAAAATCAACAACAGCCAAAAATTACAGCTTAAACCCCTAGAAGTGCCTAACCGTCTACTATTGGGACCAGGACCATCTAATGCTCATCCTGCAGTTCTGGGAGCGATGAATAAGCCTCCAGTTGGACATCTTGATCCAGCTTTTTTGGAACTGATGGATGAAATTCAGTCACTTTTAAGGTACGTGTGGCAAACAGAAAACCCACTAACTATTGCGGTAAGTGGTACAGGTACGGCTGCAATGGAAGCAACAATTGCCAATTCTGTAGAACCGGGTGATGTGGTTCTTGTAGGGGTGGCGGGATATTTTGGTAATCGCCTAGTAGATATGGCTGGACGCTATGGTGGAGATGTGCGCACTATTACTAAACCTTGGGGACAGGTTTTTACATTACAGGAACTGCAAGCGGCTTTAGAAGTTCATCGTCCAGCAATTTTGGCTTTAGTACATGCGGAAACTTCTACAGGTGCGCGTCAGCCGTTGGAAGGCGTGAGTGAGTTGTGTCGCGAATTTGGTTGTTTGCTCTTAGTTGATACAGTGACGAGTTTAGGGGGTGTACCAATCTTTATAGATCAGTGGGGTGTTGACTTAGCTTATAGCTGTAGCCAGAAAGGACTAGGTTGTCCACCAGGAGCTTCACCTTTTACAATGAGCCAGCGAGCAATCGAGAAGTTGCAGCAGCGAAGCACAAAGGTGGAAAACTGGTATCTTGATATGCTGTTGTTGGGTAAGTATTGGGGAAGCGATCGCGTCTATCACCATACAGCCCCGATCAATCTCTACTATGCCTTACGAGAAGCCTTACGGCTAGTGGCAGAAGAGGGTATAGAAAATAGCTGGCAACGACACCAGGAGAATGTAGAATATCTTTGGGAAAGTTTAGAGAGTATAGGACTTTCTTTACACGTTGAGCGAGAGTTTAGATTACCAACCCTTACAACAGTTCGTATACCCGCCAGCGTTGATGGTAAAGCATTCTCACGCAAGTTGCTGGATGAATATAATATTGAAATCGGCAATGGCTTGGGTGAACTAGCTGGTAAAGTTTGGCGAATTGGTCTAATGGGTTACAACAGCCGCAAAGAAAGTGTAGACCAACTCGTGGCAGCTATGCGAGAAATTCTGCCTCATTAAATATATTATAAAGCTTGTGAATTTATGTCTGTGAAAGTTTACGGAATACCAAACTGTGGAACCTGCAAAAAAGCTTTTCAATGGCTTAAAAACAACAATATTGACTACGAATTTATTAATACTAAAGAAAATCCGCCCACCTATGAAACAATTCAAAATTGGGTAGAATCTTTGGGTTCTCAAGCAATGCGCAATACTTCCGGTCAATCGTACCGTGCACTAGGTGAAGAGAAAAAGACGTGGACGGATGAGCAATGGGTTCAAGCATTTGCCAGCGATGCAATGTTGCTTAAGCGCCCACTATTTGTTAAGGATGAAAAGGCAGTGCTGGTGGGTTTTAAGCAGCAGGAAATTAACCAAAAGTTGTGCTATTCCAACCCCACATAGCTCCCTTAGCATCAGCAAATTCTATATAAATGCGATTTGTCGGGACTCCCAGCGTTTGGTTAATCTGCTGGCAAAATTCCTGACTCATCGCTTTGGTTTGCTCTGGCTTCATAGTGCCGATGCTTTTAATTTCAATATAGCAAACCGGGTCTGTAGTGCCAGCAAATGTCATGGGAACTTCTGGCTCAAAAGCTGTCATGACATAAGATTCTGGTTTTCCTAAATGTTGTGCCAACTTAGCTGATAAACTCAAAAGCATTGCTTCTACTTCAGCTTTTTGAGGAGCAGATACAGAAGATTGCACTTTAATTAAAGGCATAATAATTCCCAACTAATTCGACGCTATTTAGTTTATCGGATTCTCGAAACAGAACCTCATATGCAAACTGCTACAGACTCGGTTCCAAGAACACGCTGGCGTATTCCAGTTATTCTGGCAGTGACGGTATTCGTCAACTACCTAGATCGCAATAATATTGCACTAGCTATGCCACGTATTGCTCAAGATTTTGGCTGGACTACTCGTGAGATCGGGTCAAATGGTGAACTGCTGTTAGCTGCATTCTTTTTGCCTTATGCGTTATCGAACATGCTGCTTAGCCCTTTTGCTGAAAGGTTTAGCCCTAAGCGTAGTACGATCGCAGCAATTACGGCTTTCTCTATGTTTACTATTTTAATGGCAATATTAGGAAAGTCTCTTAAGCTATTGATTCTACTCCGTCTGCTTCTTGGTATTGGGGAGGGTGTCCACATTCCAATGCTAAGTGCGCTTACCAGTCGTTGGTTTTTACCAGGTGAGCGATCGCGAGCAAATGCAATTTGGGGTGTTGGTATTTTAGTTGCTAGCGCGATCGCACCACTAATTATTGTTTCGTTGAGCAACGCTATGGGTTGGCGTACAACATTCGCCGTACTTGGTATAGCTGGTTTGTTGCTCTCAATTCCGCTCGTTTATTTTTTTGTACAGGATGAGCCTCCCCGCAATAGTCTCATTAAAGACTCCTTTCGTGCCGAGGGTCAAGTCATGAAAACACCCAGCAGAAGCTACATTCGTGATCGGCGTTTTTGGCTAGCTGTGTTCGGTGGTATTCTCAACGCCTTTTGTGCTTTTGGTATGCTCAGCTGGTTACCAATCTACTTCAATCGTGCCAAAGGAATTGATTTTACCAGCTTAGGGTGGCCACTTGCACTGGTTTTTGCTGCTGGTATAGTAGGTATTGTTGTCATGGCTTACTTAGGAGATCGCTTCCAATGTCGAACGTTGCTCGCAAGTGGTGGTTTTCTGATAGCTAGTGTAATGGTATACCTTGCCTCAACTACTAATACATTGGGACTATTGGTGTTATTTTTTGCCATCGCTGTATTCTGTCAAAGTGCTTACGGTGCTCAAGAATATGCGATCGTTCAACGTCTGTTACCTGCTGAACGGGTTGGTGCTGGCACCGGATTGTACAATGGTCTTTCAGTACTATTTGGTGGTGTTGGAGGATCACTAATCCCTGGCTCGATCATCGCTATGACTGGCAATTTTGATGCTGCAATGTTAAGCATTGTTGCGGGTGCCTTAATCGCATCTTTTATCTTATTCGTATTAGCGCGGTTGATCAGGTATTGATTTTTCTAATCAGTTCCACCCCAAGTCCATGTCGGATTACCATTCTTGATACCTTTTTTAAGAACAACGAGAGGATAGTCGTTAGCTAATACCAAAAGAAGCCCCACATCTGAATCCGGTACTCCAGATCAGTGTGGGATGAATTTTGGGGCAATGACGAAACCGCCTCCGACCATAGTTGACCCTTCGGGTGACGCTCGTTCCTCGCTAACGCTTCGCTAGCGCTACCGCTTCGAAGATCGCAGTCGCCTACGGAGGGAAACCCGGAGTGCAGCGCTGTCTCACTGCAACTCAACTAGGGAGCGAGGTGGTTGAGGAATTACCCTTCGGGTTCGCAGTCGCCTACAGAGGGAAACCCGGAGTGCAGCGCTGTCTCACCATTCTCAAGTTTAAGGGAATCTATAAAATCCTCGATTATTGCTGTCATTGTTTTATCTTTCTGCGCAGCATATAACCTAAACTTATTTAATCTTCGCTCACTAATCCGGATTTGTAAATATTTGCTTTTCATATTGTTGTGTCAATGTCACTACAATAATGTTATACTAATTCTAGTAAGAAAAACAAAGGAGGTGATTACTACGCTGCTAAATTACCAATACAGAGCTTACCCAGACACCAATCAAAAACTAGAACTTAACGAATGGTTGAGAATTTGCCGCTATTGGTACAATTGGCAGCTTGGCGATAGATTTAATTGGTGGGAATTAAACAGGAATTATGTAATTCTTCCTCAAGGAGAATTCTGCTTAATCTCTTGCACTGTCACTCCTCCAGATCTGAGAGACAATCCAGATTTTTATAGCCAAAAAAAGCTATTACCAGAATTCAAAAAAGACTTAATCAAAGTTCGTCATTCTGGTGAGTTACTAGACTTTAAATCTGTACCATCTCAAACACTGCAAGATGTTTCAGATAGAGTTAAAAAAGCGTTTGATAGCTTCATCGTTGGTGACAACAACGGCAAGAAAAGCGGAAAGCCAAGATTTAAAAATACCGCTAACTTCCGCACGATGAAGATTGAGGGGCAAGCCGTAACCATTGAACGAGTAGAAAAAGACTGGTTATTCCTGTCAATTTCAAAGCTTAAAGGATGGTTGAAAGTGAGGCTGCACCGACCACTACCCGATGGTTTTATCCTTAAAAACATTCTTTTAACCCGTAAAGCGGACGGTTGGTATACCACTATCTGTCTCGAAGATCCAACAGTGCCAGTATTTAATCCTGACGATGTTACCCCTACTTGGGATAACTCTTTGGGTATGGACGCGGTGTTGCATGAGGATGATTACCTTGCAACGTCAGAAGGTGAAAAGCTACCCTCCCTTAAATCGTTCCGTAAGTCTCAAGCACGGCTCGCCAAAGTTTCTAAACGTAAGGCTACTAAGAAAAAGGGGAGTACTAACCGTCGTAAACTGGCCAAACGGGAAGCGCGAGAACATCAACGTATTGCGCGGTCACGTAAAGATCACGCTTATAAAACTGCTCATAAGCTGGTGCGTACTGGCAAAAAAGTTTTCTTTCATGAAGACTTGAATTTACGCGGTCTTACCAAGCGCAATAAAGCTAAAAAGGTGCAGCAGGGAAAGTTTCTTTCAAATGGACAAAGCGCCAAGTCAGGTTTAAATAAATCTTGGTTGGATGCTGGTTTCGGTCAATTCTTTACAAGTCTGGACTACATAGCCTCAAAAGCTGGAGCAGCTGTAGTAAAGGTAAATCCTGCGTACACATCACAGTTGTTGTCATATCGTGATGAACTTGTATTCATCAACTGTGATATCAGGAGTTACTTTGACCCTCAAGAATTGCTTTATGTTGACCGCGATGTGAATGCATCCATTAACATAAAGCGAGTTGGGCTGGGACTGTTCCCAACTATAAAAAGCCGGAAAGGGAAAGTAGTTATTTCTACTGCGAAAGCTAGTACCTCGAAGGAAGTTCTGCAAGTTCTGCGTAAGCTAGCCACTGTGTCTAAAAACAGTGTTGATGGGACGGCAGAAGGCCACTGTGACCGCTTGCGGCACTGTGGGTAGTTCACCGTAGATTGGTTTTAGAGTTCCAACCCACGTAACACTAAAATTATTGCTGTTAGTGATCGATAAATTAGTGGCGATCGCACTTAAGTTAGCACTTCCATCAGTAGCAAAACTACCTTCACGATAAGGTTGAGAAACTTCGGTAGCTACAACTTTACTTGGACAGCTTTGCTTGTTTTCGTTTTCACTATAAACTTTTAGCTCAATATTTTGTGCTTGGGCGCTTAAGGTAGGGAATAAGGACAGCGAACCGATTGCTATTCCTAATATTAGGTGTTTAGAGGAAAGGATAATCATTTCTAGAATTCAGTAGAATGGTATAACCTGTATTGCGCACGCTCAAGGTGCTTCAAGCACGACACTTGGTAAAACTATGCCGTCAGAAAACCTTAAAGTCAATACGCTACCAAGCACCGAAGAATTGACTTGTTCTGACGATATACCTGTGGATAACGAAGACCAGAATTTTCTCCCCAATATCTTACTGTTTTTACTAACCTCAATCTGGGCAAACCGCACCGACTGGTTTTTCGGCGTAGACATGGCAATTTATCACACAACAGGGGCTAATGTGAGAGTCCCGGTAGTCCCAGATGGGTTCCTGAGTTTGGGAGTTGCTCGTAAAAAAGGCGGGAAATCTCGGAGGAGTTACGCTGTTTGGGAAGAAAATGATGTCGTGCCAATACTATCATTGGAGATTGTCTCCCACACTCCAGGCGGTGAATACGACGAAAAATTAGAAATTTATCAGAAACTTGGTGTACTTTATTACATCATATATAATCCCGAATATTGGCAACGAGATCGCCAACAACCATTTGAGCTTTATAAATTGGTAGATAAAAATTATCAATTACAAATTGGCGAACCTTATTGGATGCCAGAAGTAGGATTAGGAATCGGACGATATAAAGGCGTTATTGGTGGAATTCAACAAGAATTTTTATCTTGGTATGGAGAACACGGTGATCGCTATTTAATGGCAGAAGAAATAGCACAACAACAAACCGAAAAGTTACAAGCAGAGCAGGAACGGGCTGAGCAATTAGCACAATATTTGCGTTCTCTTGGTATCGATCCTGATAATTTACCTAGCAATTAGAGACAAAAAATCAAATACTCAGCCCCTTTGTTAGTCTTCGTTTAAGGAACAGTGCGAGTCGTGCCAAGGTCTAACAGAGATAAAGTTAATTGTTTGAGCTAACCCATCTTTTCAAATACCTTAAACATAGGAAGATACATTGCCAGCAAAATTGTACCAACCATTCCTCCCAAGACCACGATCATCAACGGTTCCAAAACACTGGTTAGAGCTTTAACTGCTTGCTCAACTTCGTCTTCATAGAAGTCAGCAACCTTCATTAACATACCATCTAATTCCCCAGTTTCTTCACCAATACTAATCATTTGAATTGCCATAGCCGGAAAAACACTTTCTTTCTGCAATGCAATGCTGATCATACCTCCTTGTTGAATGTCTATACGGGCTCCATCTATGGCATTAGCAACCACCTGATTACCTGATGTATCTCGTACAATTTCCAAACAAGTAAGAATTGGAACACCTGAACGTGTCAAAGCCCCAAATGTACGGCTAAAGCGTGCAACAGAAGATTTTTGAATTAAGTCACCAAATAAAGGCATTTTTAAAGATAAACGGTCTATAGTTTGGCGTCCAACTGGAGTCGCATAGTATCGTTTATATGCAATATTTCCTGCTACAAAAATAGCGATGATAACCAGAACTCGCCAACTGCGTAATATTTCACTACACGTCATCAAAAATTGTGTAAGTGGTGGTAATTCTGTTCCTAATTCTTGAAATATCTTGGCAAAAATTGGGATGAGAAAAACGGTCATGCCCACAAAAATAGTAGTTGCCAAAAAACCAACAACCATAGGATACGCCAACGCTGATTTAATTTGGTTCTGTAATCGGGCAACATCCTCTAATAACTTGGCTAGGCGATTGAGTACTTCATCTAATACACCACCAACCTCACCTGCCTGAACCATACTGACATATAAACCATCAAAACAATCAGGATGTTTACGCATCGAGTCCGAAAGGTTAACCCCGCTTTGAACATCAAAGCTAATATCTCTTAAGGCTTTTTTCAGTTTAGGGTTAGAACACTGTTCAGATAGAACCCCTAAACTTCTAACAATTGCAACACCTGCATTCACCAAAGCAGCAAATTGACGTGAAAAGACAGCTTTATCTTTAACAGAAACTTTAACAAATGAGTCTTGAATTTTTTTAAAGTCAAAGCCTAAAGATTGTTTTATATCTTCGACGACGAAACCTTGCTGTCTGAGAGTTGTACGTGCCTGCACTATTGATTCTGCATTAATTGTTTCTTTTTTAGCTTGTCCTTGTGAATCCCGGATACGGGCAACAAAAGTAGGCATGGTAATTTTAAATTGTTAGATGTCAATTTTGGAAGAATTCAGGAGGAGCAACAGCTATCAGTTATCAGTTATTAGTTATTACCTCGTCATACGCCTTGATAACTGATAACTGGTTACTGTTCACTGTTTTAAGGCTCCTTTTTATAATTATCTCTTAATACCAACTGCGGCTTTTGGGGCTGGCGGTGGCGGTGGTGGTGGTGCAGAACCAATGAGCCGCTGAACTTCGTCTGGTTTAGAGGTTTTAGACATCGCTGCTTCAAAGGAAATAGTTCCCGCTTTGTATAAATCAGCTAGAACTTTTTCCAAAGTTTGCATTCCCAATTTACCACCAGTTTGGATAGCCGAATAAATTTGAGATGTTTTACCTTCACGAATTAAGTTAGAAATAGCAGGCGTCACAATCATAATTTCCTGCGCCATGACACGACCGAATTCCCCTGGTTTAGGATTCTTTTTAGAAACTAAAGTTTGACTAAATACTGCTACCAAAGAGTTGGACAATTGTACACGCACTTGAGTTTGTTTTTCATGGGGAAAAACGTCGATGATCCGGTCAACGGTTTGAGCGGCTGAACTCGTGTGCAAAGTACCAAATACTAAGTGTCCTGTTTCAGCAGCAGAAATAGCCAATGAAATTGTTTCTAAATCCCGCATTTCTCCCACTAGGATAATATCTGGATCCTCCCGTAAAGCTGCTTTTAACGCATTAGCAAAGCTCTTGGTATCTTCACCCAATTGTCTTTGATGAACTAAACTTTTAATTGATTCGTAAACAAATTCAATCGGGTCTTCTACTGTTAATATATGCTCTGCTTTAGTACGGTTAATTAGATCGATAATGGCGGCTAACGTAGTAGTTTTACCAGAACCTGTTGGTCCTGTTACTAGAATTAATCCTCTGGGTTTGTCTGCCATTTCGCGGACAACTTCTGGCAAACCTAATTTATCGAAATTGGGAATCTTTGAACTTAATGCTCGTAAGCAGGCAGCGTAAGAACCACGATCTTTATAAACGTTAACCCGAAAACGTGCTAATCCCTTAACTCCGTAGGAACAATCTAGCTCCCAGTTCTGCTCTAATGTTTTACGTTGGGAGTTGTTGAGCATACTAAAAATTAGTCTTTGGCACTGATCTGCTGTTAAGGGATCTTCTCCAATTGGGGTGAGTTTACCACTGATGCGAAAGTAAGGAGGTAAGCCAGCAGATAAATGCATATCTGAGCCGCCCATTTCGATCATCTGCTCCATTAAATCTTCAATCATCATTTCCATAGTTCTTCTTGGGGTTAGGGGGTTTTACTAACGGTTAACGACTAACTAATCTTTAAACCTAGGTGTCAGGCAGTAAGGACAATCGAGCCATTCTGGTTTCAATTCGGCATGACAAGTTTGGCAGGTTAAACTGGTTTTGCGTTTAGCTTTTAACTCTGCTTCTAAACCTGTGTCGGTGAAAGTCACCCGTTCTACTTCTTCTAGGGTGGTTGCACCTTGACGCACTAAATCTAGGCTGTAAGCTAGTAAGGTTTTCATACCTTCTTCTACAGCGACTTCTTTAATGCGTTCCGTTGGTGCTTCTTCAGTAATTAGTGTTTGTAGGCGCTCGGTAATTCGCATAACTTCGTACACACCACAGCGCCCTTTATAACCAACTCCATTACACTGTGAACAAAGCTGATTTTGACTTTTAGCTTGTTGGATTTGCTCGGGTGTTAGGGAGTTAGCTTTGTACAAGGTAATATCTGCTTCTTGAGAAGCTGATAACCCGTAGCGAGCTAGTTCAGCTGGAGTCGGAGTATAAGGAATGCGACACGTAGAACAAACGCGCCGAACCAACCGTTGTGCTAAAACACCAATTAGGGAACTAGAAATCATAAAAGACTCAATCCCCATTTCCCCCAAACGAGCGATCGCACCTGGAGCGTCATTAGTGTGCAAAGTTGTTAATACTAAGTGACCAGTGAGCGCTGCTTCGATGGCGGTTTTTGCTGTTTCCTTATCCCGTGTTTCACCAACCAGAATCACATCTGGATCTTGGCGTAAGAAAGCTCGTAAAGCGGTGGCAAAATCCAACCCTTTTTCACGAATCACCTGTACTTGAGTGATCCCTGGCAAACTGTATTCAATTGGGTCTTCCACAGTACTGATATTAATTCCTGGAGAGTTCTTTTCAGCCAAAGCCGAATACAGCGATGTTGTTTTACCAGAACCAGTTGGTCCAGTCACTAAAATCAGACCAAAGGGGCGAGATACCATTTCCTGGACAATTTGTAAAGTCTCTGGATCTGTAATTAGCTTATCCAACCCCAATTGAGTTGCTGAATTATCCAAAATCCGCAGTACGATCTTTTCTCCGTAGCGACTAGGCAAAGTATTAACCCGAAAGTCTACTTTACGTCCTTCAAATAATCGTCTGATGCGTCCGTCTTGGGGTGAGCGCCGTTCAGCAATATCTAGGTTGGAGATAATTTTAAATCGCGCCGTCACAGCAGGGATAATTTTCTTCGGCAAGGGATCAAAAGCTTCACGTAAAACCCCATCCTTACGAAAGCGAATGCGTAAATGTTCTTCTTGGGGTTCAATATGAATATCAGAAACCTTGTCAAATAATGCTTTAGCCAAAATCCTGTTGACTAGATTAATGACCGGAGCATCCTCCGCACCCTTCATTGCTGCGCCCAAATCAGTCTCTGCTTCTTCGGATGCATCCTCTACATTCAGATTTTCGAGATTTTCTAAATCTTGATTAATGTCTATAGACTTTTCTTGCTCAAGGTGCTTTTGCCGAATAGCCTGATCATCCAAATACTTGTTGATGATCTGCTGGTAATCCTCCTCGGTAATCACCATGCGCTGCAATGACAAGTTTTGGGGGCGCAAGATGCGGTTTAGATCATCGCAAGCCTCTAAGTTATCTGGATCCACCATTGCCACTAAGACATAGGGTGGATTTTGATCTTCATTTTTTGCTAGTGGTACTATGCGATGACGACGACAAACATCCACTGGGATCAGAGTATCAATCAGTTGACATACCATTGTATTGCCAACCTGACTGACATCGAGATCTAAGCATTCAACGCCATAAAGTATTTTAAGTTCAAATAATTGCTGTTTCTTATATTGTCTGAGCAAATCTGGTGTTAGTTGTTGCCCAGTAATAGATTCCAGCACTTCTATCAGTGGTCTGCCAGACTTACGGCTTTCAAGCAGAGCCAGCCTCATTTGTTCGCTATTGACGTAGCCAGATTGTACTAGCTTAGTTCCGAAGGGCGAAAACTCTGTTCTTGTTGTTAGAGCCGTACTACGCCTTTGTAATGAGGAGTAAGTCATATATAAGTAATGAATAGGGAAAACCTCTAAGTAAGAGTATTCCCATCTTCTAAAGGAAAATTACTATGGGGCAATGGGCAATGGGCAATGGGCATGGGGCATAGGGCAATGGGCATGGGGCATGGGGCATGGGGTATGGGGCACCAGTTATAAGGTTTTAGTGTGTCACGAGGTTTCTTTTAATGCTCCGTACGTTTTCATCAAGTAACGTATATTTCTATACATATAAGTACTTACAGGCTTGCTCTGGTTGGTAAAAAAGCAGTAAACTTCCAGAGCGAGAGAGATAAGGCGCTGTTGGTAAGCTTTTCTACATTTGAACAGCATTTTGCTGTTTTTTTGGGAAAAGCTTCAAACCTCCAATGCCCCATGCCCCATGCCCCATCCCCCACTCTTCGGTAATCTCCCTTTCAGGCATCTACACCAATAGGCTCAGCATTTGTCACAATAGAGGACGGTGAAACCAGTTCCAGTGAAAATGGCGGCAAAAAAATCCGCCACTTTTGTTAGCAGTGAATGGCAATAGCGCAACAGGAGATCTAACCCAGTCTGTTGCTTTTTGCCTCCTAAATTCAACGGCTGCAAAATGTGGCAATTGACTGTTGTGTTGAATATCTGGGAAGAGTACACATAATGATCGAAGAGAATAAACAAGTTAACAATACAAGTGAGCAATCTGATGAAGCAGTAGAGGTAAAGCAAGCAATGAACAGCGACTCTCCAGCCCAAATAAACTCTAATGAATCTGGTAACGAGGTGACAGAGCAAGTGCAAGATCAAACAAACACAGCTGAAGATCCAGCTACTCTTAATCAAGAAAATAATGCAGTGGGGGCTGATCAAACAGCAATTGACACTGCGGTTATAGCGGAAATGACCCAACAAATAGAGTCTTTAAAAACACAGCTAGAAGATCGCAATACCCAGTATATGCGGATCGCAGCGGATTTTGAGAATTACCGCAAACGAACTCAAAAAGAGAAAGAAGAGGTAGAACAGCAAGTCAAGCGAAACACGATTATTGATTTACTCCCAGTAGTTGATAATTTTGAACGGGCGCGAGCACAGCTTAAACCGCAAACAGATGGGGAAATGACCATCCACAAAAGCTACCAAGGTGTTTACAAACAGTTAGTAGATAGCTTGAAGCGCTTAGGTGTATCCCCCATGCGTCCAGAAGGTCAACCATTTGATCCCAATCTCCACGAAGCAGTAATGCGGGAACCTACGGATGAATATTCTGAAGGAACAGTGTTAGAAGAGTTAGTGCGCGGATATTACCTGGGAGAGCGCGTGCTGCGTCATGCTATGGTCAAAGTTGCGGCTTTGAAGGAAGATACTCCACCTTCTGAAGAAAATCAGTCGAATTCAGCAAACACTTGAACAAGTATCAGCTTGCTGTCATTTGTTGGTTGTTATTGTTGGTGAGCGACTTGTTGGAGAGCCAGCGAGATTTAAAGAAGGGTTTTTAACACCCTTCTCTTAGCCAAGACCGTACGCGCGAGGCGTTAAAGTAGTTCCTCGCTGGCGAGGTGGTTATACCCGCAGGGCTTTACAAGTTCCCTAGTTACCTTTTTAGGTGACTTCCTGTAGAGTTGTTTGTTCTTAACAGCCAGTCACAATTAACCACAAATGACCCAAAAGTCTTGGTAAACTTGGAACAGCATTGCACATCCCAATAAATAGTCCGCGAAACATCAACCTTAAGTTTTGAGCGAAGGTTTGCTTAAACAGCAAGGTAGAAGCAATCAGTAAAAATACCGATTTTTATGGGAAAAGTTATTGGGATCGACTTAGGAACTACTAATAGTTGTGTAGCTGTTCTCGAAGGTGGTCAGCCAATTGTTATTGCCAATTCAGAAGGTGGACGAACCACTCCTAGTATTGTGGGATTTGGCAAAGGCGGCGATCGCTTAGTGGGACAATTGGCAAAGCGTCAAGCTGTAACTAATGCCGAAAGCACAATTCATAGTATTAAAAGATTCATTGGTCGTCGCTGGGATGACACCACTGGAGAACGTGAGCATGTACCCTACACCTGTGTTAAGGGTCGAGACGATACGGTTGATGTCCAAATTCGCGGACAAAATTATACACCCCAAGAAATCTCCGCCATGATCCTGCAAAAACTAAAACAGGATGCGGAATACTTCTTAGGCGAATCTGTTCAACAGGCAGTGATTACCGTACCTGCCTATTTTACAGATGCGCAAAGACAAGCAACTAAAGATGCTGGGACTATTGCTGGACTAGAAGTACTAAGGATTATCAACGAACCAACAGCTGCTGCTTTAGCCTTTGGTTTAGATAAACTCGACAATGAACAGTTAATTTTAGTCTTTGACTTAGGTGGTGGTACATTCGATGTCTCCATTTTGCAGCTCGGGGATGGAGTATTTGAAGTTAAGGCAACTTGCGGTAACAACCACTTAGGCGGAGATGACTTTGATAACTGTATTGTCCGGTGGATGATGGAAAGCTTTCAGAAAGCCGAGAACATCGATCTTTCAACTGATAAAATGGCTTTGCAACGCCTGCGTGAAGCAGCAGAAAAAGCAAAAATTGAGCTCTCTAGTATGGTGAATACCTCAATTAATTTGCCATTTATTACTGCTGATGACACTGGTCCCAAGCACCTAGAAATGGAACTTAGCCGTGCCACATTTGAGGAATTAACTAAACATTTAATTGAAGGCACTATCGCTCCGATGATCCAAGCGTTGAAAGATGCAGATCTTAAACCGCAAGATATTCAACGGATTATTTTAGTGGGTGGTTCCACTCGCATTCCCGCAGTTCAAAATGCTCTGAAGGAATTTTTCCAAGGAAAAGCACCAGATCGCTCCGTTAACCCTGACGAAGCAGTCGCACTTGGCGCTGCTATCCAAGCTGGAGCACTTGGTGGTGAACTGGATAATTTCCTACTTTTAGATGTTACACCTCTATCGCTAGGAATTGAAACTTTAGGAGAAGTATTTACTAAAATAATTGAGCGCAACACCACAATTCCTACCAGTAAATCCCAGGTTTTTTCCACAGCCGTTGATGGACAAACTTCTGTAGAAATTCACATTCTTCAGGGTGAACGGGCAATGGCACGGGATAACAAGAGCCTTGGTAAATTTTTACTAGCAGGAATTCCTCCAGCCCCCCGTGGTGTGCCACAAATTGAAGTTTCTTTTGAGATCGATGTCAACGGTATCTTAAAAGTTTCCGCCCAAGATAAAGGCACAGGTAGAGAACAAAGCATTCGTATTACGAATACTGGTGGTTTGAGTGCGCAAGAAGTAGAAGCGATGCGGCAAAAAGCTGAAATGTTTGCTGAACAAGACTCTAAACGAAGAGAGTTGGTTGAACTCAAAAACCAAGCTAATAATTTGTTGTACAGTTACAACTCAACTCTAAAAGATAATGGTGACTTAATCGCCGAGCAAATGAAAGATTTGATGACTGAAAAAGTCTCACAGATCCAAGCAGCAATAGCTAATGAGCAAATCTCGATACCAGAATTCAAACAACGCTTGAATGATTTTCAACAAACTATATTCTCAATAAGTGCCGAATTATACAATAAATCTGACAGCCAACCAGATAAAGTTCCTGAAAGTTCCCCAACTACGTCGACTTCAACAGTTAACAATTCAAGTGATGATGAAACTCCAACACCAGAATTGAATTTTGATTGTCAAGACGAAAGTACCTTACAGGTTGATTATGAGGCGATAGAATAATAGGGCAATGGGCATGGGGCATGGGGCATGGGGCATTGGCTAGAAGAGAAGAATTAAATCAGTAAGTCTTTAGCGAGCAAGAATTAACACTGTTCGGATACACCTTTTTTCCTCCCCTGCTCCCCCTGCTTCCCCTGCTTCCCCTGCCTCCCCTGCTCCCCCTGCTCCCTGCTCCCTGCCCCCTGCTCCCTCCTGTGGGGTTTTCCACACCTTGAGGTGCGGCTAGCCCGTCTATAAAATCAGCGTAGTTTTTCGCTGGTAAGTAGCACAATTGTAAAAGAGACAGCCACAAGCACTAATTTTTTTCCTCTTCCAAGAGAAAGAATCGGGCGCTCGTGGTTTGTTGGTGATTTTTGTAAAAGGTAAAAGGTAAAATATATTATTAATAAAACTTAACTCTTGCCTTCTGCCTTCTGCATAGCTAGATAGCTGCTTTCTACCTTTTAACCTTCACCTTTGCTATATGGCCCGCGATTATTATGAAATTCTAGGTGTCTCTCGTGACGCCGACAAAGAAGAAATTAAACACGCCTATCGCCGCTTAGCCCGGAAATATCACCCAGACGTGAATAAAGAACCGGGAGCGGAAGAACGCTTTAAGGAAATTAACCGTGCTTATGAAGTGCTTTCCGAACCAGAAATGCGAGAGCGTTATAACCGCTTCGGTGAAGCTGGTGTGTCAGGTGCTGGCGTAGGCTTCCAAGATGTTGGTGATATGGGCGGTTTTGCCGATATCTTTGAAAGCATCTTCAGTGGCTTTGCTGGCGGGATGGGTGGTCAAACGCAAAGACGGCGCAATGGTCCGGTACGAGGCGATGATTTGCGGCTAGACCTAAAGTTAGATTTTCGTGAAGCAGTATTTGGCGGTGAAAAAGAAATTCGCATTTCTCATTTAGAAACTTGTGAAGTTTGTACCGGAACAGGGGCTAAACCAGGAACCCGCCCTCGCACTTGCTCCACTTGTAGCGGAACAGGTCAAGTGCGTCGTGTTACTAGAACCCCTTTTGGAAGTTTTACCCAAGTTTCAACTTGTCCTACCTGTAATGGGACAGCAGCAGTTATTGAAGATAAATGCGAAGCTTGTGATGGTAAGGGTGCAAAACAAGTCACGAAAAAACTAAAAATTTCCATTCCGGCTGGGGTGGATAACGGTACACGTTTGCGAATATCCCAAGAAGGGGATGCAGGTCAACGTAGTGGTCCTCCTGGGGATTTGTACGTTTACTTATTTGTTAATGAGGATGAAGAATTCCAACGGGATGGGATCAATGTCTTATCAGAAATTAAAATTAGCTACTTGCAGGCAATTTTAGGTTGTCGCTTGGAGATAAATACGGTAGACGGACCAGTAGAACTGCTCATACCACCGGGAACGCAGCCCGATACAGTTATGAAGCTCGAAAATCGGGGTGTGCCGCGTTTAGGTAACCCTGTGAGTCGAGGGGATCATATGATTACAGTGTTAATTGATATCCCAACTAAAATCACACCAGAGGAAAGGGAATTGCTGGAAAAACTAGCTAAAATTAAAGGAGATCGTACTGGTAAAGGCGGTCTAGAAGGCTTTCTGGGAAGTTTCTTCCACCAACGATGAGTCCATCCTCTCAACTAATTCCTGATGCTCAACTTGACTTGCGCGGAACCCCTTGTCCAATTAATTTCGTGCGCACAAAATTGCGTTTGCAGCAAATGAACCCCGGAAGCTTACTGGAGGTTTGGCTAGACCCAGGTGAGCCAATAGAGCAAGTTCCTGATAGTCTAACGATGGCAGGTTTTATCGTGGAACAAATTACAGACTGCAGCGGGTATTTTTCCATACTAGTGCGCCGTCCTCTTACTTAATGGAAAGGGAAGCAAAGGTCGCCACGGGAGATTTGCTTGGCACGGTTGTGGCTGTGCAAGCAAATTTTTACCAAGTACAGCTAGATGTTGTAGAGGCGGTAAGTGTTACGTCTCTGCTCTGTACCCGTAGAACGCGTTTAAAAAAAATTGGACAACAAGTGATAGTTGGCGATCGCGTAGTTGTAGAAGAACCAGATTGGGCTGGTGGACGGGGAGCGATCGCCGATGTTCTACCCCGTCAAAGTCAGTTAGACCGCCCAGCAATTGCTAACGTTAACCAAATTTTGTTGGTTTTTGCTGCTGCTGATCCACCTCTGGAGCCTTACCAACTGAGCCATTTTCTAGTAAAGGCTGAATCCACACATTTAAATCTCGTTCTATGCCTAAATAAAAGTGATTTGATTTCCACTGAGCAAGAGATGGAAATCCATACTCGTATAAAAAATTGGGGTTATGAACCAAATTTTATCAGTGTAAATAAAGGTATAGATGTTGACAAACTATCCAGCCTACTAAAAGATAGAATAACTGTTGTCGCTGGACCTTCAGGCGTTGGTAAATCTAGTTTAATTAATTCACTAATTCCTAGTGTTCGCTTAAGAGTGGGGGAAATTTCTGGCAAGTTAGCCAAAGGTCGCCACACCACCCGTCATGTAGAATTATTTGAATTACCTAGTGGTGGTTTACTAGCTGATACTCCTGGTTTTAATCAACCTGACCTAGATTGTACCCCTGAAGAATTAGCCTATTATTTCCCAGAAGCAAGAACACGCTTAGAAGCTGGTAGTTGTCGCTTTAGTAATTGCTTACACCGTGATGAGCCTGAGTGTGTAGTTCGCGGAGACTGGGAGCGTTATCCCCATTACTTGAACTTTTTGGAAGAGGCGATCGCACGTCAAACAAAACTCAACCAACAAGCAGATCCCGAATCTACCGTAAAGCGCAAAACCAAAAGCGAAGGACAGAGCAAGTACGAACCAAAGTTGGAAAGTAAAAAGTATCGCCGTGTTTCTCGAAAAACTCAACAGCAGTCCCTCCAGGAGTTGTATCAGGAAAGCGAAGAATAAAATTTTACAAGCAACCCCGAATTATACTAAAAACGGCTGAGAGCTTTACTTTTCAATAATCGCCAAAAGCTTATTTGCTTGCTCCAAGCTTATAGCCATTGTTCAAAAAGTCTCGTTATTACCTGTTCGCACTATAGTATCATTGTTCTATCATCTTAAGCGTCAATATTCCTTTTGGTTTATTGACCACTAATTCCATAATATCCAACCACAGCGAACCCATGATGGTATCGGGAATATCGTCGCCAACGTGTACAGGTATGATTACTTCAATGCCATCGATAATTACTTTACCTTCATAGATGTTAAACCGTGCGTTCCCTCGTGCTGTGGTCATTTCAACCTGTGCGGTAAGCAATGACCATTCCAAAGCTTCCAGGTCTTGGGTATTAATGGCTAACCATCCGTCGGTAAATCCGGTATCAAACAGAGCGTCCACCGAAAACTCCTCACCCGAGACAGCCACAAGCTGAATTTCAAAGTATAGCTCACCGTTGTCTCCAAACGAACCTACACCCATAATCTGCCGCAGGTTCCCGTGTCGTTGAGCCTGAAGATTGTTAGTTTTACCTCGCCAGTGTTGCCATAGACCTCGCGGATTTTTTGCGTTATCCCTAAAAGTGTTGGGTCAAGGAGATACTGTTCCGTATCGGGATCAATGGCAATATGCCAGTTGTAATGTGTCTCTCGGAGCTGGGGATGCAAGCGCAGGAAAATGGGACGACACCGCGTGGCTAGCGCATCGCGTTGCTCTTGGTGATGATTTTTTTCCGATGGCGATATAGGAGATGGTGGCAGAATGCGGGTACGTCGTGGGTGGGATACTTGTGTCATGTAATCAATATATAAGTAGTGGCTGTGAATATTTTTATTATTGCTGGATGGGATGGACTTTACCATCCCATCCAGCAATATTCTCACCCAAGCGATCGCGGATCTCGTTTGCGGGTGTAGCTGATAAACGTCCATTCCCCCGATTGACTACGCCGAAACAGATCCACGGACTTATACCAATTCTCTAAAATATGACTACACATCAAAGTAGTAGGTTGGGTTGAGGAACGAAACCCAACATTTTTAGGATTTTGTTGGGTAACACGAGCGTTCAACTCAACCTACAATTATCCTTAACCGAACCGTATTGCGCCGTACCCTATCCTTGCGGGCTCGCTGCGCTAACACCGAACCCCTAAAGGTGAACGCCCCTACTTTAGGTATCTGTAGCGTAATTCAAGAGAAATGATATTAGTCTCACATCCCACTCTAGCTAAATTGGCATTTTGGCATATCGACAACTAGGAAAGTTGTTATCTTTACAGCACTCCTCTTTGCTATAGCTAAATATCGACTTCTTGCAGAAGCCCTCGGTTGCTTACCGAGGGTTTTTATTTTAAAGGGGACTGGGGAAAAGTTCTTTCCCAATCGCCAATACCCAATACCCTCAGATTTTGTAAAGATTACGCTGCTAACGCGATCGCTGATGGTAGCTAACCAGCATTGGTCTTAAATGCATGAAAAAAATTTGCTACCATCACCAACGGCAATATTTTTAGCGTACACGTTCTGGATAAACTCCGAAAGAATCAAAGAAATTAACAGCTTCTGTGGTTAATTCTCCTCGTGTTACAGCTGCCATAAAATACATCCGTCCTTTGACTATAAATCCTCGATATTCTCCGGTTGTGCCATCAGTATGTTGCACCAACAACTCTAAACCGGGGTATTTATTAATTTCCAAATTAGTGCTTCTCACGATTTTACCTGTACTAGTCATTTCTTCTCGCATTGAAGTTTGTAATACTTCGCGAATTTGTCCAGCAGATAAATAAGGTGCTTCGACTGGCAAATCTCTGTGGATAATCACGTATGCGGTTTGGGTTGTGTCACTCCACGATGTTAATTTCCTAAGTTTATTATCTTGTATGGAACCTGGCATCTGAATTGAAAAATCCCGGTTTAGTCCCCAGTAGGTGTCATTGAGTGCAACTAGGGTAGGTTGTTTTGTTGTTAGCTGGTTGTCATTAGGCGATACTAAAAATGTTGATTCAGATTGATTGACTTCGGTTTTTGATAAGCTAATAGCTTGTGCTTTGGGAAGGCAGACTGAAGTTCCTAACACCAGGATTGCCAATGTCAATTTCCATGCTTTCATGACTATTTATCTCCTACCAATAATATCGAGGTATTATTTTTGATGTGAGTTCGATTGTTTGAACCCCTTCATTAGGAGATACGAATTTATTGAGGTGCAATTACGCAGTTGGTAAAAGATTTTTTTGATTTTGTGGAGGAATAATGTAATGCTTTTGTAGGGTGTGTGAGGGCTACAATAAATCATTAAGTGCGGCGAAATAAATCGAGACTGCTGTCACGCACCAATAGATAAGAATAGTACCCAAGACTGCACGGGTTTTGGAAAATCGTAGGTTGGGTAGAGCGCAGGGCAAACGCATTAAAACTCAAAGCGAGGCAGGCAGGGGAAGCAGGGGAGGCAGGGGAATAATCGGAGAATATGTGCTTGATATCGAGTTTGGTTAATGACTTATAATAGGTTAAAAATAAGGGGTTGCGGAAAGATAAGGATAAAGTACAAGCGATCCCTACGCTAAGCATGTCGCACTCTCTGCTCATCCCACAGACATGCGATCGCCAGCCTACCGCATTATTAGTTACTAATTGTGGTGCGATCGCATTCCGTATTTAATCCACTGAAATTTTTAGCAAGAGGAGGTGATCGGCTGTAGTTGAAAATCACGCCACCGCAAATTCTGTATATTGTCTAACATCCTCTGGATGAAAAGCCAAAACAATTTTATCTTTAGGAATTCCTGCGGCTACAAGTTCATTGGCTATGCCATATTCAGTCCCATCACGCTGAATCCAGATTTTACCATTAATAATTTCAATATGAATAATACAACCATGAACCCGTTCTTCTCCTTGCCATCCCAAAGTCATTACTATGTAATTAGTTGCTGTGCGGTCAATGATGAGTTTTGTTTTTAATTGACCATAGGCATAGGGAATTTTAACATATTCAGTCAAAATGTCTTCGATAATTTTTTGATATTTTTCTAAGGTATCCATTGCACAATTACCTCTTGTTTTTGGTCAAATATTAGTAGACGCAGACGATTCTTTTTCAATAAAATCTTGCCTATGGGTTCGGTTAAAATTTCAGTGTTAAGTTCGCTGGGAAATGTTTACTGGGTTTGGAAATTGAGCAATATTATAGATTAATATTAGGGTTATTTGGGAGATAATATAGTATTTATAAATGATTGGTGATTACAATAGCACAATTCCAAAATTCAAAGCTAAGTTGACCAATCTTGGATTGTAAGTCCTGGAACTTTCTCAAAATCTCGCAGATTTCTCGTTAAGAGGATTCCTTTATTTGCAATAACTATTGAAGCGATACGTAAATCTTGAGTTCCAATACGAATACGTTGCGCTCTGAAATTTTGATAAATTTCTTGAGATTTTTCGTCATACGTAAGGACATTAAATTCAGATAGTAGCATGACTGTTTCAACTAATCGCTGATAAGCATTTGATTGGACAAATCCCTCTCTTGCTTCAGCAACTTGAGCCAAACGACCTCTTAATTGTTCTTCAACATTAATCGCAGTTGTTGTTAGTTGTATTTTCGCTGCTAATAGTTTTGGGATTAGGATAGGATGATTTCGCCCATAAAGACTCAAGTGGTCTGTATCTAAAATATAAATCATCACTCATCTACTATTGTATTTGATTCTTTGCGGATAGCAGCTAGTTTCTCCATGAAATCATCAAATGTTGGGTCGTTAGCAAATATTCCTGCATATTTCATCTGAGTTATTTCTTGGTGAGGTAGTTCTTTAGGATTAACTTCAATAGTCACAAACTTACCTGTTGCTAATTGCGTTTCTAACGCCGTTTTAACCTTTGATATAGCTTCTTCTTCTGTATTAGCCTCAACTATTACAGTTGGCATACCAATCACTGATGCCACAAAGTTATCTTTTTGATTTTGGACAAAAATTTGGTATTGCATAATTGTTGATTTTTAGGTTTAGAAATAAGAACTATCTATAATAATATAGCAATCCTATATGAGTTATGAAAATTGAAAGTCTTAGATCCCCAACTTCTTAAAGAAGTCGGGGATCTGGCACATGGTGGGGGAGGTGAATCACCTCAACGCTTGATATCGTCACACAAACGTTGATCTTCTGCGCTGACATCGGGGTTATTTTGCAGGTAGTTTCGTATCAAGCCACAACCTCGCACCAACAAATTATCTAAATCAAAATTCCATAGAATTATCGTACCGTATGATGCGGAAGCAAGGGTTTTGCCATCTGGGCTAAAGCTGACACTATTAATCTTTTCTTTATGCCCTTGAAAGGTTTGAATTGCCTTACCACTGTCTATATCCCATAGTTTCACGGTTTTATCACCAGATACTGAAGTAAGGGTTTTGCTATCTGGGCTAAAGCTGATGACATCTCGGCTAAAGGGGATACTTTTAAAATCCTGCCACTGCCCTTTAAGGGTTTTCATTTTCTGACCAGCGTTAATATCCCAAAGTTTCACCGTTTGGTCTGATCCGAAAGCAAGGGTTTTACCATCCAGGCTAAAGCTGATGCTACTAATACGCCCTGTATTAAGGGTTGCAATTGCTATAGCAGTCCTAAATCATTTGTGAAAAAAACAAGCACACCTGTGTACACGTATATATCCGTCTTTCCTGTTCCCCGTTCCCTGTTCCCTGTTCCCTCCCTAAGCCGAGAAGTTTACAACTCATTTAGGATTGCTATATATTAGTGTTTATGTCCCCATATAGTTCCCAAAGTGAACCCCATAATTTCACATCTGTATTCCAGAATTTCACAGTTCCGTCCGAAGATGCGGAAGCAAGGGTTTTACCATCTGGACTAAAGCTGACACTATCAACACTGTCTGTATGTCCTTTAAGGGTTTTAATTTCTCTACCACTGTCTATATCCCACAATTTCACCGTTTGGTCATCTGATGCAGAAGCAAGGATTTTACCATCGGGGCTAAAGCTAATGCTCTCAAGATGGTCTGTATGTCCTTTAAGGGTTTTAATTTCCCTACCACTGTCTATATCCCACAATTTCACCGTTTTGTCCCAAGATGCAGAAGCAATAATTTTGCCCTTGGGGCTAAAGCTCACGCTTCTGAGAGGAGCTGTATGTCCTTTAAGGGTTTTAATTTCCCTACCACTGTCTATATCCCACAATTTCACCGTTTTGTCACCAGATGCAGAAGCAAGGATTTTGCCATCGGGACTAAAGCTGATGCTCTTAACATACTCTGTATGCCCTTCAAGGGTTTTAAATTCTCTACCACTGTTGATATCCCACAGTTGTACCGTTTTCTCACCAGATGCAGAAGCAAGGATTTTGCCATTGGGACTAAAGCCGAGGCTAAGAACCTGGTTTGTATATTTTTCAAGAGTTTTAGTTTCCTTACCACTGTCTATATCCCATAGTTTCACCGTACCATCAGATGATGTGGAAGCAAGGGTTTTGCCATCAGGGCTAAAGCTGACGCTACTAACATAGTCTGTATGCCCTTTAAGGGTTTTAATTTGAAACTTGTATACCACCTCCTGCAGTGTGGATGTAGCTTGCATCTGAGTTTCCCCTGCAACCCAAGGTTTCCAAATACTTTTTAGGAGTTTTCCTGCTTTAATTGCTTCTGTTAATGCTGCTTCCTGGTCATTTACTCCAAAATACTTTTCTGCACTGCTACTTAATCTACCAATTTCCGCATCAGTTCTGCGAATTTCACTCACCGCAGCAAATCCCGAAATCATGAGCAAAGCACAAAGCAACCCAGCAATAATACTCCTTCGTAACCTCTGTTTCTGCTTCCTCTCTCTCTCCCGCAACACCACACTTTTCTCAATAAACCATCGCTGCGCCTCACGAACTTCCCCACCCCGTTGCCGCAACCAATCTTCCGCCACCGCCAAAGGCGCACCCCGCAACAAAGCCCCATCATCTTTTTTACTATCCACCCATTGCTGCAACGCTACCTTCAACCCTTCCTGCCAAACACGAAACTTACGGTTCTCCTGCATCCATCCCCGCAACCGTCCCCAATGGCGAATCAACGCCTCATGAACGACTTCCACTGTTTCTTCATTTGTCAACTCGTTGCGGTTCGTCACTACCAAACGCTCATCCGCTAAGTGTGTTACCAAATCCCAGTTATCCCCCACCTCATCACGAGTCGCCAACTTCCGGGTATCTTCTGTTCCTTCTCCTGGATGTACCAACTGAATAAACACCTGTTGTGCTTTTTCTCGTTGTTCTTCACTCAACGAAGCATAAACCGCCTCGGCGTAATTAGCCAGTGCTTTCTCAACTCCTCCTATCTGCTGATACGCATGATGGCTTAACCTCCCTGAATGCTGTTGCTTCCACAACTGAGTGAGGGTAAACTCTAGCAAAGGTAAACGTCCATCTCCGTCTTGGATATCATTAATTATTGTGTTGCTTAAACCGAATTCTAGCTGAAAGCCCAACTTAGTAGCAGGGAGTACGATCGCTTGTTCCAACTCCTCCCGACTCATCCGCACAAGTAATTCCGGTTGATAATTCTGCAAAGCTTTGCCAAAAGGTTCGTAATCGTCAAGCGCCTTGCTAAAAAAGTCCGCCCGCAAGGTAAGCACGAGAGTAAAAAACGGTGCATTTTTCACCGCTTGCAGCAATCCATCTAAGAAAATTTTGCGTTCCGATCCATCCGCGCAAAGGGTATAAATTTCTTCAAATTGATCGCCAATAAGCAAGAGTCGGCGCTGGGAGTTTGGGGGTAGGGTTTGGATGCGTTCGATAGTTGTTTGCAGAGTGGATGTATCTTTTCGCAGTTGGAGCTCTAGTTTACCTTCAAGTAAGTGGCGATCTTCATCCTCTAGGTTAAACGCCGCAGCCAACGCCATAGCTAACGACTCAAAAGGATTTTTCAAAGGACGAAACGAGAGAATCAGCCAATTATTAACAGTATCCCGACGCAGCTGGGGAATTAAACCAGCAAACACTAAAGATGACTTTCCGCTTCCAGAAGCACCAACCACAGCAACTAAAGGTTTGTTGTTAACTGCCAATACAAGCTGGGAAGTCGCCTTCTCTCTACCAAAAAAATACTCAGCGTTCGCTTCCCCAAAAGCCGCTAATCCTTGGTAGGGACAAAAAGAAATTATCCCCAAACTTTGCCAAGTTGGTGGTGTTTCTGTCTGATTTTGGATAATAACAGGTAACCAACTTGCACAAGGATGTGTTTGCTCAAGTGAGCGTAATTGTTCTCGCGCATTCCTAACAGAAATATATAGAGACTTGCCACCCGTAAACTCTTGGAGAAAATACTTCAAAAACTCCTGCGCTACCTTATCTGGTACGGGGAGGCGCATCACAATTACTTGAGGAATATTCAGTTGTTCTAATTCATAGGCAATACCCAAACCATCGCAAGAATTGAAAAATGCTACCTGCAATCGTCGCTGAATGGCTATTTGTAAAGCATCTCTCAATTCCGCCATTGTCAAACTATCATGACTGTTGAGACGAATTTGTCCTTGTGTACCTTGAGTTTGAGAATGCCCAGAGAAAAACAGAATATCCCAACCAATATTATCTTGCAGATGTTGATTTAATTCCTCTCTTGATGGTTCTTTAAGTAAGACAATTTCCGCCTCACCGCAATGTGTTTCCAGTTGTTGTTTATCAGCTTCTACATTAATTCCCGTGCTGTCACCCAGAATAATTAAAATTCTAATCTTTTCTCTGTAAGGGCGGTTACCGCGTTCAGCATGTGGCGAACTTAAAGCAATTTCCGCGCCTTGATAATTACTTAATACATCCCACAAATGCCAAGGAAGTTTACGCAGTTCTTGACACTCAGTGCAAATAATCACCCGAATTTCATCTTCAGGCTTTAATTGTTCTAGACAACTTATGATAGGACTAAAAGATTTTGATTGTAACCAGGTGTTAAAACTTTTAAGTAATTGTTGTGACTGATGCTGACAAGCTTCGTTAAGAGATTCGATATTTACGTTTCTACGATTAATCTGTTTAATTCTAAATTGACTATACCGACTGCGATAGGTATCGTGCCATTTATTCAATAACGAGGCAATAGTATTATTTCCTGGTAACTTACCTGTGATTGTTCGATAAGGTCTTTCTCCGTCATTAGCAATTTCTAAATTTACATGAATTTCTGAATTAATATTACCATCAAACTTGAGGATAACTAATTTTTTCATAAGCAATGTAAATTAATTTTTTGTTCGTAGGGACGAACGGCTATAAGAAAGCAGGAACCCTATAGGCGATAGCAAAGCGCTGCTGCTTTCAGCAGATCGCCCCTACACAATAGACTTATCATACAACGAAATCTTGTGTTATTTTTGACTCTCCTAAAATCACATCAACACTAAATTTCTCCCCAAATTGGGCGCTAAATTCGACTTCAATCCAATTATCATTCTGCCGAGAAGTAGTATATAAAACTTCTTCTCCCTTATCGTCAATCACAGCCACCTTTAATTTTTCAGGTATGTACACTTTTGCCCCTGGTATATACTCATCTTTAGTGAGAGACACTTGTATCAAAATGTTAATTTCGTCTTGATTTTTAATTGCTGACTTATTTTCGGCTGCGAGCGTCACAATTAAAGCAACAGATTCGCCATTTAACTCCAAGCCCAAATCAATTTTTTTACCGCGTGTGATACTGAAACTTCTACACCCCATCCATTCGATTTGTTGAGGATGTAAAAGTTCATCAATTGTCTGCCACCCTTCTGTTATGGTTTTTCCTATCCATTGTTGAAGATTAACTATTGCAGCTTGTTCTTTCTCCGTCAAATAATCGAGTAATTTATCTACAGGTTGCAATTGACTAAAATGAACTTTTGCTGCTGGTTGAGTCGTAAAACCTAAAATTGTTGCTGACTTTAAGGATTGGCTAAACTGTACGGCAACGTAACCTATTCTATTGACGATCGCTTCAGTGGGAATTTCTAGATATTCCGCATTTGGTAACACGGGACGACACTCTATTGTCCCAATATTTTTCACCTCTAAATCAGCCAAATCTATTAAACTTAGCATCCAAGGATTGCTGCGATCGGCATCTGACCAATTAGTTTCAAAGCCCATACAATCAAGATAATAATTCACTGCATAAACAGCTAAAGTATTGAGATATATTTTTTTTGCATTTTCAGTATTTGAAATTCCTTGTCTTCGTTTTTCAGCTTGGTCGTGTGCTTCAAAACTTAGGGGAACTTTAAAAGATATTTGCTCGGCGTTCATGATGAATTATCCTTAATATTACTGTGCATGAGTGAATGATTGTGACTTACTGTAAATATCTACGAAAATAATCGATAATTTTATGCTTTTGTAGGCTGCGCTGATAAAGTTCCGAAAGTCTTGGTATGGAATGACCTAATTTTTTAGAAATATCTGACCATTTCTCTTCATTAAGTCTCATCAATAATACTTTTTGTAAATTGGCATTTTTATCTTCTCCAATACAAGTATTTTGTAAAATTCCTTCAGGGTCATTTTTGACAAATTCTCTTAACAATTCATCTTCAGTTTTTTGATGATTTTCAAAACCATCTTTTTCTAGTATTTCTCTCTGAACTCTAGAAGATTCTTTACTCGCATGGCTATCTGCATCATTATTAATACTATTTAATTCATCTAGAGAGAACGTTCGCGGTCTATTTCTGATTGGTCTTAAAAGATCAAGAAAACGCCATTCTAATATTTGATTTACCCAAGCCATTACTTTATGATCCGAATCGTATTTGTAAATCTTTTTGCAAATTTCCGTAAAAGTTTTTGCTTGTGCTTCGTGATAAATATCTTCAAACTCAGGAAGATTCTGCCATTTCACAAAACGGTTTAATTTCCCTGATACCTGAATTTTTGTAATTAACCTATTCAACGCCCTCCGTTGTTGAGTACTATTTGGCGGATGTTGTTGTGCTTCGCTGACTAGCTGACGCAGTTGATAATCTAAAACATCATCATCCATCAAAATCTCCTGCTTAGTCCCGGATTTTTGGCAATTTGTTGTAACCATAAATACATAAAGTACACTGACGCGCTGTGAGTAACATCGATACAAATCTATAAAATGTCTTATGGAGCTTTTCAATGCATCATGCTTTCTCCTCTACCTCCTCAAACCCTTATACGAAGGAGGTAGGGAGTTTTTACGCAGGTTTTACGAAAATCTCTGACGATTCGTTATGTATGATCAGATTACATAGTTACAAGCGATATGGCAAAGCCCTTACACCTCCGACGTATCGCACATCTTTAGGCATTACTACCAGACTAACCCTTAAGTTAAAATAGGAATTGAACTATAAAACATTCGTTTCCATTCCTCTTATAGAGGAATTTAGCTCTTAGACAGGGATTTATAATCCCTGGCTGATTTAAATGCACTCACACAATCAGTATCGTCGCAGTAGCATTTATATTTACCATTTTATTGGTGCAAGATATCTGTTTAGCTTAAGTTGACACCAATGATGGCATTCGCCCTTACAATGGACGGGAACACCTAATTACGTGGAAAAAATTTTCGTTGACGGTCTATTAATTCCTAGATCCATATCAGATGATTTTTGTCAATGCGTAAGCCATAGTACAGCGCGGCGTAAATAACCATACCATTCAAAATCTCTGAAAAGCCTACGCTGTATTCCTAACAGAATTTTGAATTTTGAATTTTGAATTTTAAATTCCGCCTTGCGGTACTAGTACGGTTTTCAGTAGTTCCTGTTCACGTTGTCGTTGTTGTGGGGTAAGACTTGCTAGCTTGCACGTAAGTGCTGATCTAGCCGATATTAAACTCTTGTGTTTGAGCAGGTAGAAAACTTCGGTATTGAAAAAGTGTTTCCAGAATGTAGTGTAATTATGCTACAATAATAATCAAATGCTTTTTTCAGAGATTGTTATAATGCATCTTAATTAAAGTACAGAGAGTTCAATCTCACCGATAATAGTGAGAACAAAACCCTATTCTTTCTAAATATTTAGTACTGTGACAGAAACTGGAAGCTACAAAGATACTGTAAACCTACCTAAGACTAACTTTGATATGCGGGCGAACGCGGTGAAGCGCGAACCCGAAATCCAGAAATTTTGGCAAGAAAATAAAATTTATGAACGCCTGTCGGAAAATAATCCAGGCGACTTATTTATACTACATGATGGCCCACCATATGCGAACGGCTCCTTGCATCTTGGCCATGCTTTAAATAGAATTCTTAAAGACATTATTAACCGCTACCAACTTTTGCAAGGGCGTAAGGCTCGCTATGTTCCTGGTTGGGATTGTCACGGCTTACCAATTGAACTCAAAGTTCTGCAAAATATGAAATCCGCAGAACGGCAAAGCTTGACCCCTTTACAACTGCGCCAAAAAGCTAAAGAATTTGCTCTCAAAACAGTAGACGAACAACGCGAAAGTTCCAAACTCTACGGGATTTGGGGTGATTGGGATCATCCGTACCTGACTTTACAGCCGGAATATGAAGCCGCTCAGATTGGTGTTTTCGGTCAGATGGTACTAAAAGGCTATATCTATCGTGGTTTAAAACCAGTACACTGGAGTCCTAGTTCTAGAACCGCTTTGGCAGAAGCAGAGTTGGAATATCCTGAGGGTCATACTTCTCGGAGTATCTACGTTGCTTTCCCAATCACTGGTTTATCAGACGCAGTTAAAGCCCAAGCTGGTGAGTTTTTGCCGAATTTAGCTATAGCTATCTGGACTACAACCCCTTGGACAATTCCTGCAAATTTAGCCGTTGCTGTTAATCCAGAACTGTCCTATGCAGTTGTAGAAGTGGAAACATCTGGCAAATATATCATTGTTGCAACGGATTTAGTGGAAAGTTTATCCACTACACTAGGCAGTCAGTTAACCGTAAAAACAACCTTCAAAGGGAAAGATTTAGAACATTCTACTTACCGTCATCCTTTGTTTGACCGTGAAAGCCCAGTCGTCATTGGCGGTGATTACGTTACGACTGAGTCTGGTACCGGATTGGTACACACTGCTCCTGGTCATGGTCAAGAAGACTACATGGTTGGTCAACGCTACGGGTTACCAATTCTTTCACCTGTGGATGATAATGGCAACTTTACTGAAGAAGCAGGACAATTTTCTGGGTTAAATGTCCTGGGTGATGGGAATCAGGCGGTGATTGATGCACTGTTATCTGCGGGTTCTTTGTTGAAGGAAGAACCTTATGTTCACAAGTACCCCTACGACTGGCGGACAAAGAAACCAACTATTTTCCGTGCAACTGAACAGTGGTTTGCTTCTGTGGAAGGGTTTAGGGATGAAGCTCTAAAAGCGATCGCCTCTGTAAAATGGATCCCACCTCAAGGAGAAAATCGGATCACGCCAATGGTTGCTGAACGTTCTGATTGGTGTATTTCCCGTCAGCGTATTTGGGGTGTACCGATCCCTGTTTTCTACGACGAAGAAACTGGGGAACCTTTGTTAAACGAGGAAACTATTGCTCACGTTCAGACAATTATTGCATCCAAGGGTTCTGATGCTTGGTGGGAACTCTCAGTAGAGGATTTGTTACCAGAAAAATACCGCAATAATCATCGGTCTTACCGTAAAGGTACTGATACGATGGATGTGTGGTTCGACTCTGGCTCATCTTGGGCGGCTGTTCTCCAGCAGCGTCCAGAATTGCGGTATCCTGCTGATATATACTTGGAAGGCTCAGATCAACATCGCGGCTGGTTCCAGTCAAGTTTGCTGACTAGTGTAGCGGTTAACAACCGCGCACCTTATAAAACTGTTTTGACTCACGGTTTTACTTTGGATGAACAAGGACGTAAACAAAGTAAGTCTTTGGGAAATGTTGTTGATCCCAAAATCGTGATTGATGGTGGAAAAAATCAAAAAGAAGAACCGCCTTATGGTTCAGATGTACTGAGATTGTGGGTGTCGTCAGTTGATTACACCTCAGATGTTCCTTTAGGGAAAAATATTCTCAAGCAACTTGCCGATGTAAGAAATAAAATTCGCAACACAGCGCGATTCTTGTTGGGGAATTTGCATGATTTTGACCCCCAAAAGGATGCTGTACCTTTCGAGGAATTACCAGAACTAGATCGGTATATGCTCCACAGAATGACGGAGGTTTTCAACGAAATTACAAAAGCGTTTGAAAGTTTCCAATTCTTCCGCTTTTTCCAAGTGGTGCAGAACTTCTGTGTGGTGGATTTATCGAACTTTTATCTAGATATTGCCAAGGATAGGCTATATATCAGTGCGCCAAATTCTTTCCGTCGCCGTAGTTGTCAGACAGTGCTGGCGATCGCATTGGAAAATTTAGCACGAGCGATCGCACCAGTGTTGTGTCACATGGCAGAAGATATCTGGCAATACCTTCCCTACAAAACACCCTATAAATCGGTGTTTGAATCTGGTTGGATACAGTTAGACAAACAGTGGTTCGATCCCGAAATCGCAGTCTTATGGCAACAGCTGCGCCAAATTCGCACTGAAGTGAACAAGGTGCTAGAACAAGCAAGGGTAGAAAAAATGATCGGTTCTTCCCTAGAAGCTAAAGTCTTGCTGTTTGTCACAGATGAGAAGTTACGTAATTCAATAAAATCTCTCAACACAAGCAATGGTATAGACGAACTGCGCTACCTGTTTATTACATCCCAAGCAGAGTTGTTAGATTCCCCTGAAGCGCTGGAAGGCTTGAAGCACAACCTACAGTCCGATACATGGGGAATTGGGGTGGTAAAAGCAGAAGGAGAAAAGTGCGATCGCTGCTGGAACTACTCAACTCATGTAGGCGAATTCGCTCAACACCCTCTGCTTTGTGAACGATGTGTCCCAGCCTTGGCGGGAGAATTTTAAAGAAGGAGTCACAGAAGTCAGAATTCAGAATTCAGAATTCAGGAGGAGCCAGTACTTGACTAAGGTGTCCGCATGCACACTGGCTCCTGTCTACAGGGTGAGTATTTAAAACCCTTTATTTCATCTACCAGTCATACGAATATATTCTGACTCCTGACTCCTGACTCCTGAATTCTTAATAACCCTCACAACTTTTGCAACAACTCTTTAGTCAACTGAAAGAATGCTTTAGATCCTGCTGATTGGGGAGCATTAAGAACAACAGGTAGAAAACTATCAACAGCTTTAGCAACATTCACATCAACAGGTATTTGTGTCTGACAAATTTTTGCCGTTCCAAAATCCTGCTGAACGCGCTGTATCACCTGCTTGTAATATCGTCCAGTTAAAATGTTATTATTGGACATTGTAAATACAATCCCCAGCATTTGTATATCCATCTTTGCTTCATTTTCGTGGCTTTCTTTTAATTTAGTAATTCGTCTTTCTAATAACTGAATACCGATGACAGACAAGGGTTCTGGTTTTGCTGGAAGTATGTAAAAATTACTAGTCGCCAAAGCACTACGAGTCAAAAGATTATAACCTGGAGCGCAATCAAGCAGGATATAATCGTATTTCTGCCGAATTGGTTCTAAGATTTTAGTTAATAAAACTCTTTCAAAACGATTCCAAATTGTTTCAAAATCTAGTGCGCCTAGAGCGACTGCTTGGTTATGGAGCATTTCTGAAATAACAAATTCATCATAAAGGTCAATGTCACCTGGTAATAAATCTAGTCCTTCCAGATTGCAGACCTTATACTGAATGATATCCTCAATCGTTAATTTTTCGCTTTGTTCGGGGTTGATAATTTCATCTATCATGTACCTCAAAGTCCGTCTTTGTTTGCGATGTTTTGCAAAATCCAAAGGCGACATGAGACTAAGTGTGGCACTAATTTGGCTATCCAAGTCAAGAACAAGCACTCGCTTGCCATGTTCCTTAGCTAAGCAGGTAGCGATATTAACAGTAAGAGTGGTTTTGCCCACACCACCTTTCATATTTGCAGTTGCAACTACATATCCCATTGATTAAGTCCCATCTTAGAAGCTTACACGTCTGGTTTCGCTTAAAGCAGTCAGATTATAGCAGCAAGGGGCTTGTTTTTTTCCGTAAAGAAGTAAATTTACTTTTCTTCCTGTAATCAACACATTATATTAACGGAGAAAGATGACCTTTGTGCGAAGAATTTTTACAGTCTTCGTAATTCAACTCGTGTTAAAAATCTTTGATTATATCTGTGTATTTTAAGACACACTTAGATAAAATATGGTAAAAAAGGAAGATAATTCCCCAAATTGTCTAAAATTTTGGGTCAAGGAGTGTACTATGGAATATCTTGCTTATTCACACTTGGTTCTTGCCAATACAGAGGCAAATCCAGATACTGAATATAGTCTCCCCGAGATTAAATTTAATATTTCTTGGAAAAAACATTTCAAATCCGCTTGGTTAACTTTTGCTAGTATCGGGTTATTAGCTGCAATTCTATCTCATACCCAAGTAGCTTCAGCAGCATATTATGACTCTGATCGATACTTTGTAAGTACACAAGGTGGTTCTCTAAATATCAGGGATTATCCTAGCTCTAATGCAAAAATTGTTGGTAAATATTACAACGGCGCACAACTTCCACGAATCATAGGATTCAGAAACGGTTTTGCACATTTATCTACAGGATATTGGGTTTCTGCAAATTGGATTAGCAGTTCCTCGGATTATAGAGACACCTATCGCGATAGAGATGGTTATCGTGATAGAGATCGTGACAGAAACGGGTATCGTAATAAAGACCGCTATACTAATGCTCCTAGTGTCGGCGGTCAAATCCATCTCTCCTACGGCTCTCAAGGTCCCCTTGTTTGGAAACTGCAAAGAAGATTAGGTATTCGCGGTACTGGGTTCTACGATTACACAACTGTTGACGCAGTGAGAAGATATCAGAGAAGTGTAGGTTTATATCCAGATGGAGTAGTGGGACCAACAACTGCTAGCTCACTTTTTGAATAAATACCTTCTAACTTGAAAGAGGGAGCAGGGAGTAGGGAGTAGGGAATATTCCTCTTTCATGCTTGTCGGTGAAAATTTTTTCATCGGGACTGCCCTCTACCCTCTGCCTTTCTTCGATAACTGAAACATCTTGCACTTAAGAGATGTTCTCTGAAGAAGATAGAGAAACAAAACCAACAAAATGCCATTTTGGCATCTTTCAACTTGAAAGAAAGGTATTGTTAAGTCAACTAAGTGCAAGTAGATACAAATTGCAAAATCCCTCGGCTAATCACCGAGGGTCTTTCTTTCTAAGAGATTTTTTTTGCAATTTGAGCTTCGTAGGCACTTTTTAGCACACAACGATCCCATGGTAATTACTGCTGATTTTGGAAACGACACAAAAGCAAGCGATCGCGCTTTAATACAAAGCAATTACTAGCAAGATTATTAGCATCAGTCAAATTTTTCCCGTGATTGTCTTGGGCGCTATGAACTAATATTTGAATTAGTAGAGGTGTCCAAACAAGAACACAAGCTAAACTCAGAACTCTTGTTAAAGTGCTAGGCCGAAGATTTTTTTGATTTAAATTTTTTGTTGATTGAGCGCAGACTCTCTTTGAAGGCCAGAAATGCTTGTCGAAGTCGTAGTAACTCACTTATTAACTTTCTCCGAAACTAAGAAATACCCAAGGGTACTCTTCTATTAGTCGGAGAAGTTGCCAAATCGCCAAACGAAATAAAAAAAAAGGATAAGTTTTTTTCTATTATCAAAGCATTTCAGTAGAGCCAAAACTTTCTATCTTGGCTCTATTAACAATTGAACTAAGTAAATAGAATTTCTAAAAATCACTAACTTTTGATTGGCAGTTTTTCCAAATTCAAAGTTAATTTTTTAACAGGAAAACGATGAATGGGTGAATCTTTCAGATAATCAGCAATAAACTCACCGTACTTTTCTTTTATATCAGCAGGCAGAAACTTAAACCCACGGGTTTTTAATCGGCAGTTAGACGCACCACAACTACATTCTGGAACAGCAATAGAAATATACTCTGTTGTTTCATAGTCCCATGTGATCTCTGTTCCTTCAGGAATATCAACTAATGCTATGAAATCATAAGCTCCGAACTCATTATTTCTAATCCCTGTATTTGGCTCACAAGAATGATTGATCAATCGTCCTGGTTCATCTAATTCTATATGCAAGTCAAAGTCTATCTGAAAAGAATGATTAGTTCTTTCTGGTAGAAGCATCTCTCTACGTCCGCTCACCACTGTTTCACCTTTAGAGAAACTCCGGTTAGCAAAGACGCCTCTTCCTTTATGCGTCAGCTTCACTGTAACGTCGGTTAAAATTTCTAAGTTCATATTCTAGTTTTGATGAGCAATACTTGGTTGTATTATCGATGTGGGTTCTAACTTAAGCTGTGCCGTTTGCAAATACTCAGCAGCATAGTGCGAGATACACATACAAATTAAGTTGATTGCTTTCAATTTCGCATTAAAATCAACTTTCAGTCTTCGTGGAAATCTACATTGCAAATCTAAAGTTTATATTAAGAGAGACGGTATATGTATACTTTTGCCTATTGTGTATCTATGTATAAACACAAATATTCTAAAAAAATGTGCAATAGATTTACATTATTTTTATTATCGTTATTGATCAACTAAGTATTTTGACTTGAATACTGTGTGATTAAATTACATAGACTTGTCTTAGTATTAGAAGACTCCTATAGACAGAGGTAAATACAAACCAGTCAGTCTAAATGAGAATAGCTTTATTGAGTTGTTTCTTGAGTGTTGATATTCTACCACGTCAGAATCGTTATGAAAAGCCCGTTTCGTCAATCGAGTAAGGTGTTCAGGCTTGGACTTTAGATGTTTAAAATATACCATCCCTCAGACAGGCGTATCCTTGTCTTTTTTTTGTCAAGATTTTGGTAGCTATGCGACTTACTCCTCAAGGTTTTTCTGCGCTTAGGAAGTTGTACATATCTACTAATTGGTCCCTTCGGGCAAAATTAAGGATCATGAGCTTTTGAAAATCTCTGTAAATTCCCCACCATATTATAGTTATTAGTGCTACAATAAAAATGTATAGTTTAACGTAATTATGCTAGGATCCTTACTTAGGAATAATCCGTTAGAAGGATATCTTATCACCTAATTAGCTAAGACTGTACGGAGCAATCTGCTAGAAATATAGTTGGCTGTTTTTTACCTACTGCTGGGTTTTAGTTTTACCTATGGACTAGGTAAAGTGATAACACGTAGACTTTTTTTAAAGGTGATCTTTTCAAAGCTCAGGAGCCTTCATTCTTAAGATACTCTACGTGTGCAGATAAAACAACTCAAAAAATTTTACCAAGAACATGATCTGTTTATTTTTATACCTTATGTAAGGAGAGTGTAAACGAAAATAAAAATTGAAAAAGTAATGAAATTTGATAATTTGAGTTTTGATTCTGGCATACTAGGATCTGAGCAGTTTTTTCTAGTTCTAAGACCAAGCACTAAACTCATGTAGTCAATGTATAGAGTTCTCCTTTCTCTTAAAAAGGAATAGAATTTCCAAAAATATTCTCCTAATGACTCTTAAATAGCGGTTTAGTACATCATGCGCCGAAACAACTGCAATCAAAAATTTCATAATTATCAGGGAAACAAAATGGATAGATTTAAATCACAGAATATTTTTTCATTACTTCAAGTAGAGCATCGCCAACTTCAGCAGCTTTTTTTAGTAGCTGCCAAGGTTGACAGTAGTAACACGTACAACGGCTGCAATCTGATATATGAATTGTTGAGTTTACATACTAGAGATGAAGATCGAATCTTCTACTCAGCAACGCAAGAATGTGAAACAACAAAAAATATATTGAAGACACAACAAACAAGGGAAAGAAACGAAAACTCTATTAGAGTGGCATATTAAACTTGCAATGGCAGAATAATAGCTGCTCTATTGACAATCAAGCTTGTTTTTTTCTAAACACAGCAACCAACTTTGTTTTGGAAATGTAGTTTTTACCTATTTTTGATAGTAGCTTGATTTACTATAACTTATGTGTATAGTATTTTACACTTAAATATACAAACTTCCTTCTCTAAAGCTGAACTTTTATACAAAGACATGAAAACTTTATACAACAGCCTTGATCTACGTATTTTTAATGATTCAGACTGCACTAGCACTTAAGTTTTAAGTAAGATAGTGTAATAAGAGCTTTCAGTATCTATGAATTTTCGAGCAAATAAGATAAAGTTTCCTTGAAAACCATACATTAAGACCCCAATTTCTACTATTTAGTATAGATAACGGAGTTTCCAAGCTGATGTCACTCATATATGTTGAAATAAAAGGAACAATGACTTGTATTTATTCGTCACGATTTGACTGGAAATACATAAGTGTTTTTACTATGAATTACTGATTGTGTAAGATAAATTTTTTAAAAATTTGACCAAAACTTGATTAAAAATTTAACAAATAACTACCGTAAATTTTACGAAATTACTAGAATCACAATTGAATGAATCGGTAATTTCCTACACTATATAAATTATCAATAAGCAAGGATAAAGCAAAAAATATGATGACTCGTTTAGTAAGCGCGATCGCTCCTCCTCTAATCTCACTGACTGCTATGTCTTCCATTGCAGTAGCACAGCCAGTTCCAAAAACTCCGCAACAAGGAACACAACCAGTTCTAACAACCCCTCAACAAGGAACACAGCCAGTTCCAAAAACCCCTCAGCAAGGAATACAGCCAATACCAAAAACCCCTCAACAAAGAACACAACCAAGTCCGACAACTTCTGATCAGGACGTAACGCAGAAGGTTTGCTCTTTTGATGCTGTGGAGAATTCATTGCCTTCACCTGAAGGTAAACCAAGTAATTCTCCGCTGTCTTACCTAAAAGAACAAGGTTTTGTACAAAATCCCGATGGCTCTTGGGTGTGTTATGTGAACGATTCTCAGAAAGACAGACGTTACTATACTCTGTTCAAAGTTCAACAGATCAATGGAAAGCTTGTAGCGAGTACTTTCCTAGATAGTGGAAATCTAATTGCCAACCAAGATAAAGAGAGCGTGGACTTGTTCATGAAGCTGATCTCAACCCATACGAAGATAACCCCCCAGAACCGACAAAGTATACAGAGGTATTTAGAAACTTTCATAACCCTTGTAAAGCAAGGTAAGATACAACCGTCCCATCGTGCGTATCTCTTTGATCAACCAAACCGTGGTTTTGTTATATACAACGCTCTCACAGGAGGAAAACTTAAAGGCACAGCAATCACCATAAATATTGACTTACCTCAAAATTTGGGTTCTACCCCTGTTAATTAGAGGTACATGTTTATCATTTTTAGGAGGTTTATTTTGGTCAAATCAATTGTTCAAACAAGCACGATTAGTAACACACATAGCACGCAGTCTTGTCAAGGTAACTCTGAGAAAAAAAATCAGGTTATAGCAAAAGGTTGGCAACCTGCACCACAACTTCTGGGCATCGTATTATCGTCGTTTGCAGCAGTATTGACTGTGAGCCAGTCTGCTTTCGCTCAACTCAACGTTGGACGCTATGGTGTTCAACCAGGACTGGAGTCAGAGTATCTTCAATACCAAATGTCTGGACGAGATCTCAGTCAAATGCGAGGTATTGGTGGATGTACTGTCGGATTTGGTCTTGCGTGTAACAAGACAGGATCTATACTTCATCAATTACTAGAGTCGAACAACAAAGCAACCTACCAACAGTTGTTGATTCGAGCCGCCGGAGGACTCGACAACTTCCAAAATTTTGCAAGCTTCTACGGTAACAACCCTAATGTTTCTTTGATACCTTACGCATCATTTTGGCAGAACGATTCTCCCTCGATTATGGATGGATATCGGTACGTTCTTGGTTCTCCGGTCGGTCAGTCTCCTGTGGATGGTTTGGGACTTGTAACCAAAAACTTTTACTGGTCTCCGATATCGGAAGGTGGTAGTGCACTCAGCCCTCGTAGTGGATTACTAGATTTAAAATATTCGTTCGGACGGCTTCTGCTAGAAGAGGTTGCAAAAATTCCCAATATTGAGCAGCAGATTCAAGCTTTAAATTTGCCGCCACAGATGACTAATTATTATTTGTCAACCCTTTCTACAGGGTTACGTGCGCTCGATAGTGGCAATAGCCAGCAAATCCAGCAAAGTATTCTCCATGTACTCTCTGCTCCTTACTCTCCGAGTGGTGGAGAGTTTCACCGCCCAACTATTGGTGTGCCAAGAGAGTTTGATCAGCTTTATGGACAAGGTCTTCCAGGAGATGAGATTGTAGGAGCAGCTCCAGTACTATTGGATCCAGAAGTAGCAATTCTAGATTTTCCCACCACTATAGGAGAAACTTTTTCTACCCCAGATGTTACCGGCGGTAGATTTCCCGGTTGGTTATTCGGACTTGGCGGTGCAGGTCTTTTAGCACTTCTTCTACTAGCAGGTGGCGGTGGAGATAAGTCTTCATCTTCAAGTGGTGGATCTAGTCCTGTAAACGATTTTTCTGTTACACCATCACTACCACCAGGTGTTGTGACTGGTGGACCTAATGGTGGAGGCAATACTACAACCTCTCAAGGAGGTCCCAATGGTGGTGGCGGAACTGTAATAACCCAGAAAGTACCAGAACCAGATGCGTTCAAAGCTCTTGTGATAATGATTATCGTACTGTGGATAGTTGGTTACAAGCAGTGGCGTACGCAAACGAGGAATTAAGTGTTTGCTTTTTATCCCAATCAGAAAAATGCCTTGAAAGGCTTGTAGTTGCGCGCTAGGTGCTTTAGCTTGGGAACCGGTCCAACGCCTTGGCTTGCGTTAGCACATGGGAGCGTAACTACAAACGATGATTGGAATTTGTTTTTTCTTCGCGTTGTCACTTAAACACATAATTCCTATTACGACTGAACAACCCAGCCGTTGTTGGAGAATTCTTTGCCAAAGAGTCCGACAAGGCTTTTTGTACTATTTGATCTGGGAAAACTTGATCTTCCTGTGCCGGGTTTTGACAAACAGCATTAAGTAACAGCTTATCAGGCGTTACGGAGTTGTTAACTTTATTATTAGCTATAATCTTTCCTTGCCAATTAGCTTGTTGTTCCCATAAAGCTTGAAATACACCGCTAGAACAATCACCTACAGTATATATACGAGAGATAGCAACATTGCCAATAGGCGAGATTGTTTGAGTCCAAAAACCAGTAAAATTTCCTAATCTTGTTATAGTTCCTTTGTCAACTGACAGTATATTGTTGCCAGAATCATGCAAGACTACTTGCCATTGTTCAGTAGGTAAAGGGATTTGCTCAGCAGAGGCTGGCTTATTGTAAGCGATCGCCGATACAACCAAACAAATGGCTGAAACGAACTTGATAAGTTTTTTCATAAATCTTAGGATCACTTCTTATCCTCTAGTTTCGCCATTTGGAGTTAAAAATTTCCTCAGAGAGAATAACGAATTTTTAGCCACATCTGATGAAGAGATTGTGAGCCTCTTAAAATATTTAAGTATATTAATGTTAAAAATATAACTTTTACAATCTACCTTAATACGCTTGCATTTTCTGGTTAAGTTGTAAATTTATACGGATTTAGCAGGAGGAATACAGAAGTTAATAGAAAAAACCAGCTACAACAAAGTTATGAATAAAAGCAATTTATACGTTCTCAGCTTAATTATTATATTAATAGTGAGTAGCCTAAGCAGTTGCACTTATAATCTTCAATCCACTACAGCCCCTCAGAGCGAAATATCTGCATCTACTAACGCTAAATTATCACCAACACCAAGCATGGCACAACTAAGGGCCAAAAAATCTACAACTTCTAGTCCTGCTACCAGTAAAACTGTTAAAGTGACACTATATATAAGTGATACCGAATGTCAAGCACTGATTCCAAAACAAGTTTCAGTATCAGCTGTTGAACCTTTGATAAGTACAGTCGGTAAAATCATAGAGCAACAAGACAGCGGTGATTTTAGCTTATCTGGTTACCGCGTCAGTATCAATAACGGCGTCGCGACAGTGGATTTGCGAGTCTCTCCTCATTCTCAGCGACAATTAACTTCTCTGTCGAGTTGTGAGCAATTTGCTTTGTTTAGCAGTCTTCGTAAAACCTTAACGAGCCATCCTGAATGGAAAATTAAGGAAGTTCGCTTCACTGAATTAGGCAAGGAAATTACTAGTTGACACTTAAATTGCTAGGAACTGCATAAGTTGATAACAGCTAAACCTATATAAGAATACCGCTCAGCGGCTTATTTCTCTCGTTTTTCATGCCCAACCTTCAGCCTCTAGATTATTCTAGATGATTTCTGGAGGCTTTTTTATTGGTCCTGTTTACGATTAAACTCGTCTAGATCTAGTGCGTAGTTCAATTTTAGAACATTGACTCCTGGCTCACCAAAGATCTTTAGAAATCTGTCCTCTGTATACTTATAAATTAAGGGAAGGATCTCATCTGGTCTAACATTGCGAGCCTTCGCCACTCTAGACAATTGTGCCTGTGCTGCTTTTACTGAAATATGGGGATCTAGTCCCGAGCCAGAGGTGTAAAGTAGATCGGCGACAGGTTGAATGCTTGCATCTGTGAGTTGGGTTACAGTTTCTTCGATTCGCTTAAGCAACTTTGGGTTACTAGGAGCCAGATTACTTGCTCCAGATAAGCCAGTGGATTTAGCTTCTTTCCCTTGACTATATTTAACGGTACTGGGACGACTGTGGAAATAACGCTTAGATCTAAACTGTTGACCAATTAAAGTAGAACCAATTGGTTGTCCCTGGATATTATGCATTATGCTACCGTTAGCCTTATCTTTAAGAATGGGAGCTTGACCCACTATAAGTATCAATAAAGGATAGATAATCGCAGTTATTACCCAGAGAATCAAAGTTATACGAACTGCTCTAGTTGCTTCTTTAAAAATCAGCATAAGTAACTTAAGCCAATCCTACTGCTGTAACTAAGATATCAATAAACTTAATTGCAATAAACGGTGCAATCACACCACCCAATCCATAAATCAAAATATTTCGTTTTAAAAGCTGATTAGCTGACAACGGTCTAAATTTAACACCTCTCAAAGCTAAAGGAATCAAAGCAGGAATAATCAAAGCATTATAAATCAGTGCTGAGAGTACAGCAGAATTTGTACTAGTTAACCTCATAATATTTAAACTTTGTAAGTTAGCTGAGGTAAACAATACAGGAAGAATTGCAAAGTACTTGGCAATATCATTAGCAATAGAAAATGTAGTTAAAGCACCTCGGGTAATCAAGAGTTGTTTACCAATGGCAACAATATCAATTAGCTTGGTTGGATCTGAGTCTAAATCCACCATATTAGCTGCTTCTTTTGCTGCTTGAGTACCAGTATTCATCGCTACTCCAACGTTCGCCTGAGCTAACGCCGGTGCATCGTTAGTACCATCACCAGTCATTGCCACTAGCTTACCTTCTCTCTGTTCCCGTTGAATCACCTCAATCTTGTCTTCAGGAGTTGCTTCAGCAATAAAGTTATCAACACCAGCTTCTTGCGCTATAACTGAGGCAGTGATTCGGTTATCCCCAGTTAACATAATGGTTTGCACTCCCATTCGTCGCAACTGTTCAAAGCGTTCCCGAATACCAGGTTTAATAATGTCTTTAAGATAAATAACACCGTAGAGATCACCATCAAGAGCTACAGCTAAAGGTGTACCCCCAAGTTGCGAAACTCGTTCGTATGCGCTATTAAGTTCTGGAGTATCTTGTCCGTTGCGAGAACGTATAAATCCCTTAATAGCAGCAACTGCACCCTTTCGGGCTTGGCTTCCATTCGGTAAGTTTGTACCACTCATACGAGTTTTAGCAGAAAACTCTACTCCTTCAGCTTTATCTCGGTCAAAATTTACCTTTGCACCCAATTTTTCTGCTAGTCGCACAATTGATTTTCCTTCAGGGGTATCATCAAACACGCTAGCAGCTAAAGCAACATTGGCAACTTCTTCTAAAGAGTGTTTATTGATGGGAATAAATTCTTCTGCCAAGCGATTACCAAGAGTAATTGTACCTGTTTTATCAAGCACAAGGGTGTTAACATCACCACATGCTTCTACTGCTCTCCCTGAAGTAGCAATAACGTTAAATTGGGCAACTCTATCCATACCAGCTATCCCTATAGAACTCAGCAATCCCCCAATTGTTGTGGGAATCAAAGCTACTAATAAGGCAATTAATACTGGTACACTGACTGGAGTATTGACATAAGCTGCGATCGCGGGCAATGTAGCAGTAACAAATAAAAATACTAAGCTCAGAACTGCTAGTAAAACTGTTAAAGCAATTTCGTTCGGTGTTTTTGTCCGTTCTGCACCTTCCACCAAAGCGATCATCCGGTCAATAAACCCTTTACCTGGATCGGCTGTAACACGGATAATGAGTTCATCGGATATGATGCGCGTTCCCCCAGTAACAGAACTCGCTACATCTGAACCCGTTTCCTTAAGTACTGGTGCTGACTCTCCGGTAATGGCTGATTCATCAACCGAAGCAACACCCATGATCACTTCTCCATCAGCAGGGATAATATCACCAGCCGCCACGTAGACAACATCACCTTGACGTAGGCTTGTGGAAGAGATTTCTGATAATGTGCCTTCAGAGGATAGTTTTTTGGCGATCGTCTCAGATTTAGTTGACTTTAAAGCATCAGCTTGCGCCTTACCTCGTCCTTCGGCGACTGCTTCAGCAAAGTTAGCAAATAAAACAGTCAGAAACAAAATGACTGTGATCAATCCGTTGAACACTCGTGGGTTTTTGCCAGGAACAGAACCAAATAAATAAGGATCTATAGTGACTAATAAGGTGATGAGCGTCCCAACCCAGACTAAAAACATCACCGGATTTTTAATAGCGTACTTAGGATTTAGCTTAAAAAAGGCGTCTTTGATGGCTCTTTGGTAAAGTCCTTTGGTATTTACCTGAGACTTTTTGCGTCGATTGCGGCGATCGCGTGGATGAAACCGAGGAAATCTCGACTTGGAAGAATTTGCGGAATTCATCGAACTTTTGCATTGTGGGTTGAATTGTCTGCTAACTTATTTAACAGAATTCAGGAGTCAGGAGGAGCCAGTGCGTTGGGCGGCAATGCCCTCCTTGAAGCACCTGGCGTTCAGAATTCAGCATGAATTCTCCAAGACTGTGGACAGTTGGAATCCCCCACCAAATTATTCTGACTCCTGAATTCTGGCTCCTGAATTCTTCAATTAACACCATTTGCTAGTTGAAAACCTTCAGCAATTGATCCTAACGCTAGAACAGGGAAGAATGTCAACACCCCCAAAATCAAAATCACCCCAGCAGTGACAGCAGTAAATAGTGCTGTATCAGTTCTAAGGGTACCTGGTGTTTCTGGGACTGGTTGTTTATGAGCCATACTCTCTGCTAAAAGCACAATAGCAATAATTGGGACATAACGTCCTGCTAATAAACTAGGAAGAGTACTCAAATTCCACCATAACGCCGTAGCTGCAGGATGTGAATTACCCAAGCCAGCTAAACCAGAACCGTTGTTAGCAGCAGCAGAGGTGTATTCATAAACCACTTGAGAAACACCATGAAATCCTGGGTTACTAATTCCAGCAAGCTGATCAGGAAACGTTAAGGCGATCGCACTAGGAATTAAAACTGTGATCGGGTGAATCAGCAATACTATGCTGGCAAGAACAATTTCCTTTTTTTCAATTTTACGTCCTAAAAACTCTGGAGTCCGTCCTACCATCAACCCTGTCAGGAACACCGTTAGAATCAGAAATATAATTAAGTAGGCTATTCCAGTTCCCTGACCACCCCAGACGATCTGAAGAAACATATTTAACATCGTAGAGAATAACCCAGGAGGCATTAAAGAATCATGCATTGCATTGACAGCACCACACATTGTGCTAGTGGTTAAAACTGTCCATAATGCTGTTTGCGCCCAACCAAACCTAAGTTCCTTACCTTCTAAGTTCGGTTGTTCCTTTCCTAATAGAGGATTAATCAAAGGATTACCGTGATACTCTCCAGCTGACGTTATCCAAATCAAAACCACGGTTATCCCAAACACCATCCAAAAAAGTTGCCAAGCTTGCTTAGTGTTGTTAGCAAAAATACCATAGGTGTGAATTAACGCTGCTGGTATAGAAATCATCGCAACGATTTCTAATAAATTAGAAGCACGACCAGGATTTTCAAACGGATGTGCAGAGTTAGTCCCAAAAAAACCTCCTCCATTCTCTCCAAGCTGTTTAATGATCTCAAAAGAAGCAACTGGTCCCCTAGCAATATACTGTGTTGCTCCCTCCAATGTGGTTACAACCTCTGGTTTTTCAAGAGTTTGCGGTACACCTGAGATTATGAGTGCGATCGCACCAACTATAGAGATTGGTAGCAGTATCCGTGTAATCGAGCGAGTGAGATCAACATAAAAATTCCCCAATTGTCTACCTGTCAAACCGCGAAGAAAAGTGATCCCCACCGCCAACCCTGTTGCTGCTGAAGTAAACATCAAGAAGGTTAAAGCTGCTGTTTGACTAAAATAACTTAACGTTGTTTCACCAAAGTAGTGTTGTTGATCTGTATTCGTCAAAAACGAAATAGCCGTGTGCAGTACTGTATCCCAAGATGGCGTTGGTAACCCTGTCGGATTCAACGGTAAAAATTGCTGATTTATCAAGAGCAAAAATACTATAATGCCCATGATTAAATTACTGTATAACACAGCCCTAATATACTGCCCACCCGTCATATTCTCTTGACTGCGGACACCAGCTAGTACATAGATCATTCGCTCTATAGTATTCATTACTGGGTCAAGCAGTGTTTTTTCTCCAAGAAAGACACTGGCTATGTATCTTCCTAATATTGGAGCGATGGCTATGACTATACAGAGCGTTACCCCGATTTGAAAAAATCCTTGTCCCAATTCTAGATATTCCTCAAAGTCGCATGTCTGACCTTATCTTACTAGCAGGGTTCCCTTGAACGCCAAAGGGGTGCAAGGGAAATCAATTACCAAGATAGATAATACGGGAGACTGAAAGCCCCTAGCCTTTAGGCAGGGGACGGTTGGCTCCGCGAGGGGATTTATCCCCCGTGAGTACTCTTTTTAGCTAAATCCTTGATGTAATCCCTGAGAATTTCACCCATTGGAACACTTTTTTTATCTGCAATACTTTTTAAAAAATTGTACTCATCATCTGTCAACCAAAGTTGAAATTTCTTTTGTCTAGCCATTGATCTAACCTTGTTTTTGTCTTATATTAGGAGTATATCGCAACTGCATATCAAATGGACATAGGAACCCAAAAAGACTTAACTAAACCGGATGCCATCACAGAACAAATACTTATAATTCTGGGCATAGCGTCAAACAGCCTGTACAACACAGGAGTTTACCTGAGTCGTCAAAGGTATTTCAAGGACAAGAAAGCCGTTAGCTATGCCAAGCTATGCAGCGAGCTAAAGACTGATGAAAACTATAAAATCATGCATTCTCAAGCTGGACAGCAAACATTGAGGAGTGTGCAAGAGGCTTTTTCATCTTTTCGGGAACTGGAGAGGATGTCAAAAAGTGGGGAACTAAAACAGAAACCGAGACTACCCCACTACCGAACCAAAGGCGGGTTGTACCAAATAACCTACCCAGGTCAAGCCATCAAAGTAATAGAGGGTGATGGGTGTAAGTGGTTAGAAATTCCTTTAGGCAGAGCAGGTAAAGCTTTTTTTGAGGGAATCAAATACATAACTTTGCCCTACCCTAAGAGGATGTTTGAAAAGGGTCAGCTTGAGACTCAAACGCAACTTAGAGGAGCGAGGGCAAAAACCAGAACCCTTATTCTTTCGTAGCACCTTCTCGGTGACTAGGGTATTTAAACACACTCTAAAAGACTTTTCAAACATCCTCTAAAAGGTTATGGGATAAGAAGATCCGGGAGTTGCGGTTTATCCCATCTCACGGTACATTCATGAACTTTCATATTGAAATTTCGAGTGTGGCAGAGGCTGAAGCTGATAGTATCTTTCTGAGATTGTCCAAAGTTACTTCTCCTGCAAAGGCAAGTCAACGGTATTCAGGATTACTCAAAGCAATTGAATCATTATCTCAAATGCCAAAACGCTGTTCATTAGCACGATGGTTATTTCAGACTTGTAGGGGCGAATAGCATTCGCCGTTTCAATGGATGGGAACACCCTCTTTTGTCGACAAATCCTTCGTGAGGCGCCATTAATTCCTAAATCATATCTGATGATTTCTGTCAATGCGTAAATCCTAAGTTTGATTTTGATAAAAAAACCCCGTGATGGGGTCGATAAGCTATTGAGCTAATTGTTATAGCAAATACAGCAAGCCGAAAAGGATAATCCAAATCACATCAACAAAATGCCAGTAAATTTCGGCAGCTTCTATACCAAAGTGATGTTCGCTGCTGTAATGACCTTTAGTGCGCGATCGCCACAACACAGCAAGAATTGCGAGAACCCCTATAGTAACGTGCAGTCCGTGAAATCCAGTCAAGACGTAAAAAGCACTAGCAAATAAGTTAGTAGTCAGACCAAACTCTAAATGGGTATATTCATAAACCTGTCCTGCCAAGAAAATAATACCCATTAACGCAGTTAGCCCAAACCAGAACTGCGCCCCCCGTACATCGTTCTTTTTAATAGCGGTATCAGCCCTGTGGATAACGAAACTGCTAGAAATCAGATTGATGGTGTTAATTCCAGGAAGCAATAATTCTAGCTCAGGAGTTCCCTCTGGAGGCCAAGCAGGTAATGTAGCACGGAAGGCTATATAGGCTCCGAATAAACCCATAAAAATCATTCCTTCAGCAACCAGGAACATGATAAGCCCAAAGATACGATGATCTGGATGTGCTTCGTGATGACCTTCTACAGTCGCATCATGGTGATGATTAAGGGCAGTTTTAGCTGGGTCAATAGTTTGACTTTGCATGAATCTTTAATATTGATAGTTGTTAGTGGTTAATTGTTAATGGTTAGTAGTCTTTTTACTAACCACTAACCAGTACAACATGTTAACAGTTAACAGTTAACTGTTAACTGTTAACTGTTTACTCTTCTTTCTCTGCGACGATAGATGGATATGGTTCGTCAGGTTCAGCGCGTAGTACAGAGTTCGTACTACCAGACAAAACTGGATCAGGGTTATAGAGAGGTACTCCCTCTTGAGTCCTTTCCAAACCATAATCGTATGGTCCAGTAGCTAGCACTGGAAGTTTGTCAAAGTTCTCAATCGCAGGAGGTGAGGTAGTCATCCACTCTAACGTCAGTCCTTGCCAAGGATTATTACTTGCTTTTTGACCGTACAACCAACTCCAAATCGCATTAACAATGAAGGGTAGTGTTGAAACTGCCAGTATGTATGAACCGTAGGTACAGATTTCGTTCAACAACGTAAATTTTGGATCATATTGGGCAATACGACGATTCATACCCATCATGCCTAACTTGTGCATAGGCATAAAGGTCAAATTCAGACCAACAATTGTCAAAGCAAAGTGAACCTTACCCCAAAATTCGTTTAACATCCGCCCTGTCATTTTGGGGAACCAGTGGTATATCGCTGCATAAATGCCAAGAACACTACCACCAAACAGAACATAGTGCAGGTGCGCTACGACGAAATAGGTGTCATGAACGTGAATATCAAACGGAACCGCCGCCAACATTACGCCACTGATCCCGCCAATCACAAACACACCAACAAAGCCCATTGCAAATAGCATTGCGCTGTTAAGGCGGAGTTTACCACCCCACATTGTTCCTAACCAGCTAAAAATTTTAATTCCTGTAGGTACGGCGATGATCATCGTTGTGATCATAAAGAACATCCGCAACCAACCAGGAACGCCACTGGTAAACATGTGGTGCGCCCAAACGATCAAACCCAAAAAGCTAATTGCCAAACTTGAGTAGGCGATCGCCTTATATCCAAAAATCGGCTTACGGGAATGAACGGGGATCACCTCTGAAATTACCCCAAAGAAGGGCAAAATCATGATGTAAACTGCTGGGTGAGAGTAGAACCAGAACATGTGTTGATACACAACTGGATCTCCACCACCAGTCGGGTTAAAAAATGTCGTTCCTGCAATTAAGTCAAAAGTCAGCAAAATAAGACCTGCTGCTAACACTGGTGTTGAAACTAGAACCAGTGCTGACGTAGCCAACATTGCCCAGCAGAACAAAGGCATTTGATGGTATCCCATACTAGGAGTACGCATCTTGATCAAAGTGACGAGGAAATTGATCGCCCCCAAAATCGAAGAGGTTCCTAGCAGCAGAACACTCATAATCCAAATTCCCTCACCCACCTGACCAGTTACTAAACTCAAAGGAGGGTAAGAAGTCCAACCTGCATCTGGTGCATCACCCACTACTAAGCTGCTAATAAGCAAAATCCCAGCAGGCGGAATCATCCAAAAAGCAACAGCATTCAGGCGAGGAAATGCCATATCCTTTGCCCCAATCATCAGGGGGATCAGAAAGTTAGCAAAGCCTGCACCTGCGGGCACAATCCACAAAAAAATCATAATTGTGGCGTGCAGTGTAAACAAACTGTTGTACAGTTCCGGGCTGACAAAATCTGATTCTGGAGTGCGTAACTCTGTACGAACCAAGTCAGCCAATACACCACCTATACAGTAGAAAATAAACGTACTGACTAAGTATTGAATCGCAATAACTTTGTGGTCGGTGTTAAACGTAAAGTAATGCCACCAACGTCTTTCCCCTGGCTCGTCATGAATAGCAGGGGCGTTAGCTTTCTCTTGTATTTGTGCTTGGGTCATAACAATTTAATGGGCATAGGGCATAGGGCATAGGGCATAGGGCATAGGGCATAGGGCATAGGGCATAGGGCATAGGGCATCGGGTATTAAGGAACTTAGTATTTACTCGCTCCTCTGCTCCCGTGATCAAGAGCTCCTCTGCTCCCCCTGCTAAGAGCTCCCTGCTCACTCTTCCTATTGGTGAATTTGATGAAGTACTTCTGGATCAATTCCCATCTCATTAGTGTAATGAGAGAGAAATTCAGAGGGAGATGTTGTTTGTGGGTTAACAGCGACTGCTTGCTTTAAATCCTCAGCGCTAGCAGTCTGCTGTTCTTGCATCCATTTGTCAAATGCTTCTTGTGATTCAACAACAACTTGTGCTCTCATTGCACCATGGTAAGGACCACAGAGTTCTGCACAAATAAGGGCATAATCACCTATTTTTGAAGGTGTAAAGCGAATCTCAGTTTGGCGACCAGGGATAGCATCCTGCTTTAGGCGAAATTCTGGAACCCAGAAAGCGTGGATGACATCGTTCGCAGTCATACTGATTTCTACCTCACGCCCGATAGGAACGTGCAATTCACCAGAAGTCACTCCAGTTTCAGGGTAAGTAAAAATCCAAGCGTATTGTAACCCTGTGACGTTGACCACCAGACTTGGGGGTTTGCCTTGTTTTTCTGGGCTTGCTCCAATATTAGGAGCTACACTACCTACACCAGGAGCATTCGGCTTTTGGGGAATTTGATCTGCATTACGAACTGCTGCGGTAGCTGGATCTTGCATAGCTTCATCAGATTTTTCCTGACTGAAGTTAGATCCTGTGTTTAGAGGTGTATCGTTCAAAGTCGCAGCAATAGCAGCCCCTGGCATTTTCATTGCTTGTGGCATTGTTGGCGCGTTATGACCAGCATGGGGATCAAAGCCACCCATGCTGTTGTAGACATCAAAGCTGTAAATAGAAATACCAATAACGATAATTGCGGGGATCGCTGTCCAGAGAATTTCTAGGGGTATATTACCATGTACAGGCAAAGCGTCTCCATCATCACCCGGACGCCGACGGTATTTAAAGGCGGAGTAAATTAAAATACCTTCTACAAGCAAAAAGATACCTGTTGAGACAGTCATCATCGCGTTGAACAGACCATCCACTAAGACAGCTTCATCAGAGGCTACTGTTGGCAAAAGACCATGATTTTGACCGTACCAAAGGCTGACAAGAGTCAGCAGTATGCCAATTAGTAATGTCCAGATTGAACTTGGAATTTTCACGGTTTGATTCAGTTAACGACTTTACTACGTTGGACAGATCTGCTTATTTACTTACTACAGTAGTTCACCCTAAAAGACATGTGTTGCCAAGGCATAAAATTTTTATAAATTTTTTGGCTGATGTTCTAATTTTGAACAACATTGATGAGTGGGATCTGCCAGAGGATGGATGTGTGTGGTGAGCAAAATTTAAAGATTTGAAGTAATTATCATGAATTAGAAACTGACAACTTAAAAAATCCCTAAAGCTGAGCCCTAAAGTAGACATGGTGAGCCACAGTATAGTGATAGCCAGTCTAAACTTTAGCCTTTAAGCTAGGGTGGAGATGAGTCGGGGACTGGTGACTGGGTATTAGGGATTGGGAATTGGGTATTAGGGATTGGGAGTTCGTTTTGAAAAACAATAACTAGCCAATTAAGTAGTCAAACTTTATTGCCAGTCCCCAATCCCCAGTCCCCAGTCCCCAGTCCCCAATCCCCAATCCCCAATCCCCAGTCCCCAATCCCCAATCCCCAATCCCCAATCCCCAATCCCCAATCCCCACAGAAAGCGTGCAGAAGGTATCGTTCATGAGCGAATTTGACCTAGAACAACAAAATGTAGAGGCTGTAAAGCTTCGTCGCTTGGTGTGGAGAATGTGCGTAGCTACGTTGATTTTAATGGCGATAGGCAGTGCCACCCGTGTGATGAATGCTGGGCTCGCTTGTCCAGATTGGCCTTTGTGTTATGGAAAACTGGTGCCAACCAAGCAAATGAATTTTCAGGTTTTCCTAGAGTGGTTTCATAGATTAGATGCAGGACTGATTGGCATCAGCGCGATCGCACTTGTAGGATTATCCTGGTGGCATCGTAACTCGTTACCTAAATGGGTACCTTGGGTATCTTCATTTGCACTGTTTTTAATTGTTTTCCAAGGCATCTTAGGTGGGCTTACCGTCACAGAACTTTTACGGTTTGATATTGTTACCGCCCATTTAGGAACAGCACTGCTGTTTTTCATGACCTTACTGGCTATGGGTACAGCACTCACTCCCTACCAAGGAACTGGAACCGTTGGTAAACTCCCTTGGCTAGGTTTAACAGCATCTATTTTGGTTTATCTACAAAGTCTATTAGGTGCTTTAGTAGGATCTCGGTGGGCGCTACACCAATGCTTTGGCATATCCGAGCTTTGTACTGTTATGTACAGCCATATCTTTGGCGTTGTACCCCCAACAGTGGCAACCTTAGCCGTGGTAATCGTCGCGTGGCGAACACCTGCACTGCACCCAGCTTTGCGACATCTGGCTAACATCGCTGGCGGATTGTTAGTTTTACAAATCGTGTTAGGAGTTGCCACATTCTGGCTACATCTCCAAGTTGAGCCATTGACAGTCTCTCATCAAGCTGTAGGAGCTTCTTTACTTGGTGCTTTAGTAGGGTTCACAGTTTTAGCACTACGAGACTGGGCGAGTACCCGTGACACCAATAGCTATGTGATAGATGTAACATCCACTGCCATGAGTAAATAGCTTGCCGGATTGAATTTGTATTTGGATTGTGTCAGTTATTGTTTGCTAGTTATCGTTTGTATTGTTACACTCAACTACCAGCTTAACTGCAAACCCGTTAACGACTAATGTTGAAAATAAGGAACTAGTGCCAAAATGATTGAGACTAATGTCTCTCGCCACCACGGAACATTTCTACAAGTAATTCACAGCTATTACCAGCTAACAAAACCTCGGATTATTCCACTGCTATTGATTACCACTGCTGGGAGTATGTGGATTGCAGCTAAGGGGCAAGTAGACCCATTGCTTTTACTAGTAACTCTTACCGGTGGCACTTTGGCAGCTGCTAGCGCCCAGACAATCAATTGTGTCTATGACCGAGATATTGATTACGATATGGAGCGCACACGCCATCGCCCTTTGCCTTCAGGTCGGGTACAGCCGCGTGATGCACTAATTTTTGCCAGCGTTCTAGCGGTGCTTTCTTTTACTCTACTGACCGTATTCGCCAACTTACTAGCCGCGCTGCTAGCAATGTCTGGTATTGTTTTTTATGTGTTGATTTATACACATCTTTTAAAGCGCCATAGCACTCAAAATATTGTGATTGGTGGGGCTGCAGGAGCAGTTCCAGCACTAGTTGGTTGGGCTGCTGTTACTGGGACTTTAAGCTGGGCAGCATGGTTGATTTTTGCCATTGTCTTTTTGTGGACACCACCCCATTTTTGGGCGTTAGCTCTGATGATTCAGGATGATTACGCAAAAGTAGGTGTACCAATGCTACCCGTTGTTGAAGGAAGTAAGACAACAGTGCAGCAAATTTGGATCTACACTCTTGTAACAGTAGCCGCGACTCTATTACTGATTTATCCTTTACAGGTGAGTGGAATTGTTTATGGCGCGATCGCACTTTCGTTAGGTAGCGTATTTATTTACAAAGCCTGGCAATTGCTGCAATATCCAGAAGAGCGCAATGTAGCTAGAGGGTTATTTCTCTATTCCATCTCCTACATGATGCTATTGTGTCTTGGAATGGTGATTGATAGTCTTCCCCTCACCCGTCATGTAATTGGTGTTGTAGTAGATAAGTTTCATCTACTCATTGGCTAAAATCAGTCGAAAATTTTCGCCTCTAGAAACCGGGTTTTTCAAAAGCCCGGTTTTTAGAATTTCTAGGTTCTACACCAATTCGCTTAAATATTGCTACATATTAAAAATCTTGTAGGGGCAAACGCCATTTGCCCTTACACATATACGTAGGGTTTATAATATGATTTCACATCCATATTCCCACTGTGTGTAGGGTCATGACCACTTTGACACTAAATCTACTGGAGTTTGGACTAAAAGCTCAGACAGAAGCAAAGCACGGATAGAAGAAAAGATAAAAAATAGACATTAGTACTGAGGCGCGGATTGATTGTTAGAGAGGAAAGCAGTCAGAAGTTACACTGAC